>Ga0194124_10001547_pt1 | contig 28742 bp, 25 predicted proteins | sample TA2KigCas0mmetaG_FD_148605 | JGI IMG/M metagenome (GOLD analysis project Ga0194124, IMG submission 148605) | Freshwater microbial communities from Lake Tanganyika, Tanzania - TA2015031 Kigoma Deep Cast 0m | ecosystem: Environmental > Aquatic > Freshwater > Lake | place: Tanzania: Lake...
GGGTTTATGTGAGTCCCGGTCGCAACAACCCCAACGGCTATGATCTCTACTCCATCGGCGCAGACGGCCGCGAAGGCACCGAAGACGACGTGACCAACTGGAATCGGACGCGGTAAGGCACCAGAGATGAAGTTCCCTACATCCAAGTTTAAACGTCCGACGCTGAAGGTTCAAGGCGCATGCCCTGAACTTTGGCGCTTGTGCCTTGAACATTGGGCGTTTCGGCCTTCGGGCATCATGCACTTCAGCCGCGCCTTCACCCTCATCGAACTTATCCTCGTCATGGCGCTCATCACCATTGTAGTGAGCGTGTCGCTGCCTTCGCTAAAAGGTTTCTTCCAAGGCCGAGACCTAGATTCCGAGGCACGCCGTTTCCTCTCGCTCACGCGCTACGGCGCAAGCCGCGCGGTGGCCGAGGGCATCCCCATCGAGCTGTACGTGGATACCGCACAACGCCTTTACGGGCTGCGTGCGCAGGCTGGGTTTCTCGAACGTGACCCCAAGCGCGTCGAATACAAATTGCTGCCTGAGGTCTTGCTGGAAGTCACCGCCGCACCGCAAAAGAAAGCCTCCGGCGAGGACAACTTGGACAATCCCGACGAGCAGTTCCTTAACAACACCGAGGACACCTCTGACACTGGCAACTCCATCAAAGTTATCCGCTTCACTTCCGATGGCTTTATCGGGGACAAGAGCCCCGCCGCCGTCATCCTTCGCCAACGTGGCGAAAGCGCCCCCGCTGCTAACGGCGACGCCATCGCCATAGCGCAAAGCGCCACGCGCTTGAACTATGAAATTCGCACCCTCCAACTCCAGCGTTAAGCGCCACCGCGCCGCGTTCACGCTGGCCGAGGTGCTGGCGGCGCTGCTATTCATGGCCATCGTCATCCCTGTGGCGCTGGAGGGTCTTCGCATTGCCAGCCGCGCAGGACAAGTTGGCGAGCGGAAGGCTGCGGCGGCGCGAGTGGCCGAGCGGGTTTTGAACGAGTTGTCAGTGACAGGTGCAGGCCCGGGCGGCACGAACGACGGAACCATCACGGAGGGCGTGCACGAGTTTCGGTGGACTATCCAATCCGAGGCGTGGCCCGAGGACAACTCGCTGCAACAAACTATGGTGCGCGTGATCTATTTTGTGCAGGGCAGCGAATACGAAGTAACCGTATGCACGCTGACGGGAACAGCGACGCTATGAACCGCGCTTTGGCCAAAGTTAACGAGTCCGAAGTCCGAAGTCTTGCGACTGCCGGACGCGTTGCTGGTTTTTCATTTTTGACCCGCTCCCGCTCCGCTTTCTCCCTTCTCGAACTGCTTATCGCCATCATGGCTTTTGCTATCGTGCTGGTGGCCATCAACGGCGTTTTTTATAGCGGCCTTAAACTTCGTAACCGCACCGCCGCGTCACTCGAAAAATCCCTGCCGCTCACGCAGGCGTTGCTGATCCTCAAACGCGACCTCGCCAACCTCGCCCCCCCGTCCACCAGTAACTCCCGCCTCGTCGGTGAGTTGCAGTCCACACCGACCGGGGGCGCAGGCGGCCTAACAAGCGCGCCACGCTTCGGTTCCATCGCGGGCGCGACCGGCGCCACAAGCGGCCAGACCGCACAAGTTAGCCCAGACTTCCACACGCTCTCCGGCCTGCTGGACACCGCAGCGCCTTGGCCCAACGCACAGCGGGTCGCCTACCTGCTCACAGACTCCACCAACCGCAATGCGCTGGGCAAGGATCTCGTCCGGGCCGTCACGCGGAACCTGCTTCCAGCCGGCGGCTTTGAGGAAGTGCCCACCGAGCAATTACTGCTAACCGACGTGGAGAATGTGTTCTTCCTCTACCACGACGGCACAACTTGGGTGGAGACGTGGGACTCGACGGCGGATGAAACCAGGAAACTCCCGCAGGCAATCATGGTGCGAATCCAGTTTGCGGCAGAGACGCGGTCCGACCTGCCGCCACCAGTGGAACTCGTCGTACCCATCGTGGCCCAGGCCAGTACGAACTCGGTCAGCGGAGGTTCGCTATGAAACTTCCCCACTCGCTCAGCTGCCGACGCATGGGAGTGGAACCCTGCGACGGAAAACTCCGCCATCGCACCTCAGTGACGACGAGCCAACGTGCCTCGGTTCTAATCATTGTTATGTGGGTTGCATTCGGCCTCGTGAGCCTCGCAATTTACTTCGCGAACTCTTCCTCGCTGGAACTGCGCGCGGCAGACAACCGCGTTGCTGCACTCGAGGCCGAGCAAGCCATTGCCGGCGCGGCGCGTTACGTGAGCAACGCCCTTGCGAATGTAACCGAGCCGGGCCTGCCTCCGGATCCTGCTTTCTTCCGAACCGAAGCTCTGCTCATCGGCAATGCGCGCTGTTGGCTCATCGGCCAGCCGCTGGAGGAGGAGGATGACTTGCGAGTCACCTTCGGGCTGGTAGACGAGAGTGCAAAGCTCAACCTCAACACCGCCACGCTCGCCATGCTCAATAAGCTTCCGCGCATGACCGATGCGCTTGCCGCCGCCATCATTGATTGGCGCGACGCGGACAGTGAGATCTCTGAGAACGGCGCGGAGGACGAAGTCTATGGCCGGCTAAACCCCGCATATCGCTGCAAGAACGCGCCCTTCGAGACCATTGAAGAACTGCGCCTAGTCAATGGCTTCACCTACGACATCCTTTACGACGAGGACGCGAACATGAACGCCGTGCTCGACGACAATGAAAACAACGAGGCCGCCAGTGCGCCGAACGACAACCAAGACGGAGTGCTCAACCGCGGCGTGCTCGCCTACCTCACCGTTCACGGCCAGCTCTCAAATCTCCGCACCAACGGCGAGCCGAAGGTAAACATCGCTACCGTGGATGCAAACACGCTTCGGCAAGTGATGAGCGACATGGGTATCGGCAACGATACGATTCTCCGCGTGCTGGCCACCTTCTCGGGTATTGGCGGACCCAACGGCGGAGGCGGTCAACCCGGCCTGCCTGGCGGCGGAGGCGGAGGCGGCAACCCCTCCCTGACCAACAACAGCGTGCTGCAGTTCTACATAAGGAGCGGGCTTACGGCGGAGCAGTTCGCGCTTATTGAAAACGATTTAACCGTGTCCACCAACGCAGTGATTGAAGGCTTGGTAAACGTCAACACTGCGACCGCCACCGTGCTCGCCTGCCTGCCTGGCTTGGACGCCGCCAAGGCAGACGCGCTCATCGCCGCACGTGCGGGGCAGGCAACCTTGCAGACCTCCATCGCGTGGGTAAAGGACGTGCTGGACGAACAAAGCGCGACACAAGTAGGGCCATTCATCACCGGCCGCAGCCAGAGTTTCTCGGCCGACATCGCGGCAGTGGGCCGGCATGGCCGCGGTTACTCGCGCGTAAAGTTCATTTTCGATACTATCGAAGGCACGCCCAAAATCCGCCTGCGGCAGGAACTCACGCACCTAGGCTGGGCTTTAGGCTGGGCCGTCCGCGAGCAGATCGCCGAGATGCAGAACGCACCATGAACGTCCCCCTAAAAACCACTGCGAATACGCTGCTCGGCCTCGTGCTGGACGGCAACCGGCTGGAGTTTGCCAGCGTGAAACGCACTAACGGCTCGGCGGAGATTCGCAAGTCCGCTTCCGCCGCGCTCATGCTCGATCCGCTCACGAACGACCCCGAACTCGTCGGAGCTGAGATCCGCTCGCACCTGGAAAAGGCCGGGGTGCGCGACCGCCGCTGCGTGGTAGGCGTACCCCTCAACTGGGCGCTTACGTTGTCCATGAAGGTGCCCGCCGGACTCGCAGCCGAGGACGTGCACAGCCTGCTGGCAATGGAAGCCGAACGCGGCTTCCCCTACGCGCCGGATACATTGATGGTCTCGTCGTCGCTCGTGGGCCCGGCGGACGGAGAGCGCACGGCCACACTCGTAGCCATCCCGCGCGACCATATCATACGGCTGCAAGAGGCTCTGGAATCCATCGGGCTGCGGCCGGTGAGCTTTTCCCTTGGCCTTGCGGCGTTGCAGCCAGTCGGGGAATCCGAAACCGCCGGCGGCGTAATGGTGCTCTTACCCGGCGAGAAGGGTGTGGGCCTGCAGATCACCGCGCAAGGCGGCGTAGCCGCGCTGCGGCTGCTGGAAGGCGCCCTTGAGCAAGAGGGAGCGGAGCGTCGTGTGCAAAAGGATTACGTGGCCCGCGAACTGCGTATCACGCTGGGACAATTACCTGACGACGTGCGAAGCGTAGTGCGAAACCTGAAGGTGTTTGGCAGCGACGAACTAGCCGAGGAGCTTTACGAGCAGGTGAAGCCGCGCGCCGAAGCACTTGGGCTGCGCGCACAACTGGTAAGAGAATTTGCCCCGATGGAGCTTGGCCCCACGATACCGAACGGAACCGCTGTCTCCACCGCGCTGGCGCTGGCACTGCGGCACTTAGCCGGCCGGTCCATGAGCTTCGAATTCTTACCGCCGCGCGTGAGCAAGTGGAAACAATTCACCGAGCAACATGCATCCAAGAAACTCGTCTATGCCGCCGCCGTATGCGGCCTTGTGGTGCTGGGTGTGGCCGGGCTATTTGGCTGGCAGCAGTGGCGTTTGAACCAGTTAGAAAAGCAATGGCGAGGGATGGAGGCGCGCGTCAACACCGTCAAAGACATGGAGGCGCGCATCCGCAAATATCGACCGTGGTATGACGAGTCCTTCCGCGCGTTGAGCATCCTTAAAGCCGTCACGCAAGCGTTCCCCGAGGACGGCACCGTGGCCGCCAAGTCCGTCGAAATCCGCGAGCGCGCCGGCGTGACTTGCAGCGGCACCGCACGCAACAATGCCGCGCTCCTCCGCATGCTCGACTTACTCCGCGCCTCCAAGCTAGTCAAAGACCTGAAAGTCGAGCAGGTCAAGGGCGGGCAAAATAACCAGCCGCTCGAGTTCACCTTCAACTTCAACTGGGCCGATCCCGTTCAAGGCAACCGATGAATCCCAAGAGTCGCGAACAACTGCTGGCGCTCCTCGCCGTCACCGCCGTCCTGCTAATGGTGGGCGACAAATTCGTCCTCCAGCCACTCACGGCGAGTTGGGCCGCGCGCAACAAGCGCATTGCCGACCTTGAGAAGCAGGTAGTCGAGGGTGCAGCGAAACTCGACCGGGAAAGCGCCATCAGCGACCGTTGGAAAACCATGCGCGTCACCGCGCTGACCAACGACATCTCGGCCGCCGAGAGCCAGGCATTGCGCGCCTTCGAGCGTTGGGGCAAAGACGCAAACGTGACCGTAAGCGGCCTGAAACCGGCGTGGAAACGCACCTCCGACCGCGAGGAGTATCAGACGCTCGAATGCCGCGCCGACGCCACTGGCAGCCTGTCGAGCCTCGCGCGCTTCTTATATCAAATTGAAAGGGACCCGCTGGCCATGAAGGTTGAGGTCGTGGATCTCACAACTCGGGATAACGAAGGCAGAAACCTCACCCTGTCGCTGCAACTAAGCGGCCTGGTGCTCACCCAAAAGAAGAATGACAACGGCGCCAAATAACCCCGTGCTCACCTCCGTCATCCCTCTGGCCCCCGTGCGCCAGCCATGCCAGAATCACGCCATGAAGCCGATTCGCTCGATCGCGTTCACCTGCATTCTCACGCTACTGCTCGGCACTTGCCTCGTGCCTGCACAACCGGCGCGCACCAACAGCTCCGCGCCGTCCAATGCGTCCGTTAAGTCCTCGTCTAAGCAGTCCGCCGTCAAGGCCACGCCCGCACCGCCCACGGGCACCTTCGACGACTTCAAATCCATACCGGACCGGAACATCTTCAACACTCGTCGCTACGCCGGCCGCGCCGCTAACCCCGACACCCAACCACCCCCTCCACCGCGCCGCGACCCTGTCATTGAGTCCTTTTCGCTACTCGGCACGATGGAGTATGAAAAAGGCAGCGTGGCGTTCTTTGAGGGATCCAATTCCAGCCTGCGCAGGTCCGCCAAAGTGGACGACTCCATCGCCGGCTGTAAGATTACGGCCATCGAGCCATCGGTCATTACACTCGAGACGGATGGCAAGCCCATGCAGTTGAGAGTCGGCTACATGCTACGGCGCGAAGACCAGGGACAATGGCAAACGCGCGAGGCCGAACGACCCTACGAATCAGCCTTTTCCTCGAGCTTTTCCTCAGGCTTTTCCTCGGGAACCAGCCCTAACTCATCATTCGGCGGCTTTTCCTTCGGCTCCCGAGACTCGCGAAGTTCATCCTTCTTCAGCCGCGACTCACGCAGTTCCTCTAGCTCCCGCTCAAGCTCGTCATTTGGCAGCGGCAATCCATCGGAAATAGCCCAATCCCGCATCCGCGATCAGGACCGCAACGGCGATGGCCGGGTCTCACGCGAGGAAGCTGACAGCCGACTGCGCGACCGTTTCCGCGAGATTGACCGCGATGGCGATGGTTTCGTGACGGGCGACGAATACACCGCCTACTACACCGCCCGCTTTGGCGGCGGCTCTGGCACACCATCCCCCACGGGCAGTTCCTCCAACAATTCCGCCAGTCCCGGGACTTTCAGCTCCGGGAGCAGCGCAAATAATTCCAGTAGTGGCGGCTCTCCCTCTGGCTCGACCAGTTCGAGCAGTGGTGAAAGCGACCTGCTGCGCCGTCTCATGGAACAACGAGCCCGGGAAAACCGATAATATGAAAAACACCCTAACCCTTATCCTCACCGCCGGCCTCGCCGGTTTCGCGCTCGCGCAAACTCCGCCGACACCGCCCGCCGTTCCAGCTCCCACTCCGGCAACACCAACGCCCAAAACTGATGACGAGCCCCGCCCGGCTGGTTTGGCCGCCGCCCTCGCGGCCGAAGCTGCCGCCAAGGCCGCCGAGGCCGCGCGCCCGCCCGTGCCGAAGGAGCCGATAAAACGCATCACCAGCGATACCGAGAAGGGTATCAAGCTCAACTTTCGCGGCGTGCCACTAGAGATGGTTCTCAATTACTTCGCTGAGGCCGCCGGCTTCACCATCATCCCGAAGGTGGACATTCGCGGCCGCGTAGACGTGTGGAGCGAGGATGCCCTCACCAAGACGGAAGCTGTTGACGTACTTAATAATGTCCTGTCCCGCAATGGTTACGCCGCCTACCTCTCTGGCCGCACGCTCAACGTGGTGAACAAGGACGAGATGAAGCAACGCCCCCTCCCGGTGAACGCCGGGACCGACCCCGAGAAAATCCCGACCAGCGAAAACATGGTCACGCAGATTCTCCCGGTGAAGTTCATCAGCGCCGAGCAGCTCATCCGCAACCTCGAGACGCTGCTGCCCACGACCTCCGTGATGTCGGCCAACGCCGGTGCCAACGCCCTCATCCTCACCGACACGCAGGTCAACATCCGACGCGTAGCCGAGATCATCAAGGCTTTGGACACCCCCGTAGCCAGCGTCACTAGTATCAAGGTTTTCAGCCTCAAGTTCGCTGACGCCAAAGCACTAACAACCATAGTTAAAGACCTCTTCAACCCGGACAACTCCTCCAGCGGCGGCGGCCGGGGTCAACAGGGTGGCATTGACCCTCGCCAGATCCTTTTCCAACGTTTCGGTGGTGGTGGTGGTGGTAGCAGCGGCAGCAGCACCCAAGGCGGAGGACGTGTCTCCACCCCCAAAGTCGTGGCAGCGGCAGATGAGCTGAGCAACTCGCTCATTGTCAGTGGACCCGAAGCGCAGATGGCGCTAATTGAGGACGTTATTAAGCAAGTGGATGTGCCAGTGGAAGACGTGACTGAGGTGAAAGTTTTCCGCCTCAAGCACGCTAACGCCGACGATACGGCTACGCTGATTAAAAACCTCTTCCCTGACACCACCACGCAGGGCAACCGCACCGGTGGCTCACGGGGCGGGTTCACCGGCTTCCGGCCGCCGGGCTCAGGCGGAGGCGGGACGGCGGCTACCTCCAACAGCAGTGAGCGTCTCCTTAAACAAAACCGTGTAGTGGCCGTGGCCGACAATCGCACTGCATCAGTAATTATCACCGCCTCGCCTGCGCTGATGGAGCAGATCAGCGGAATGATCTCACAACTGGATTCTGACCCTTCCAAACAGCAAAAAGTCTTTGTGATACCCGTGGAGAACGCCGACCCCTCACAGGTGCAACAAATCCTACAGAACCTCTTCCCGACCGCCAGCGGGCGGGCCGCCTCGCAAAATAACGGCCTTAACGGCCGCAGCGGCTTCGGCACCGGCACCACCACCCGTAACAACGGCGGGCGCAACACCGGCGCGGGCACGGGCGCGGGCACAGGCTTCTCCGGCCGCAACTCCTCCAGCGGGTTTGGCGGGGGCGGCAACAGCGGCTTCGGTGGCAGCGGTTTTGGCAACAGCCGTTAATCGCCAGAAACTAGACACTTCAACTGAAAGGTATCATGATGAAATTGACATCGTTAAAATGGATGAGTGCAACCTGTCTTTTGGTGGGTGCGCTGGCGGGAACTGCTCACGCACAGTTTCAAGGTTTTGGTGGTTTCGGAGGATTTGGAGGTGGCGGTGGTGCTGGCAATCGCACCTCCACCCAGAGCACAGGTGGACGCCCACTGGGTGGGGCGGACATTTCCTTTGACCCAGAAACGCGCCGACTAATCGTGGTCACAGACGACCAAACGGTTGAGGACATACGCAAAGTAATCACCGGCTTAGACCGTCCCTCGCCGCAGGTGCTCATCAAAGTGATCTTTCTGGAAGCGACTTATCGCAAGGACATGGATCTCGGTTTTGCCGGCGGTTACAACCATGATACCAAGCTTAATGGCGTAAGCGGGGTGGTAGGCCAAGGATTTGGAAATTCTCCCATCACCACGCTGGCGGGTCTCGCCGCCCAAGCCACTCCCGGCGCGGGCATTTACTCGATCCTCGGCAGCGACTTTCAAGCCACGCTCCGGGCCATAGCTACCGCCGGCAAGACTGAGGTGCTCTCCCGTCCTTCAATTCTCGCCCGCAATAATCAATTGGCCACCATCAGTTTGGGTCAGCAGGTGCCGTTGATCACTAACACGCGTTTCGACAACTTTGGCAACCAGATCAATAGCGTCAGTTACCAGAGCGTCGGTGTAAATCTGAGTGTCACCCCATTTATCTCGTCCGACGGGAATGTGGAGATGACCGTCACGCCGGAAATTTCATCACTCGCGGATCGTTCCCAGTGGGTAGCCATCGCTGGCGGCACCAACTCGGTGGCTGCGCCCGTAATCAACTCCCGCGCGGCTACCACGACTGTGGTGGTGCCCAACGGCCAGACCGTCGTCATCGGCGGCCTCATGGAAAACACCCAACAGGAGTCGGAAAATAAAATTCCCGGACTGGGGGATATCCCGCTGCTCGGAAACCTCTTCAAGCGGAAGCAAAAGGAGAACGTTAAGCGCGAGTTGATGATATTCCTCACGCCAACGATCGTCCAAGCACCAGCTCAACTCGCTGGCATCACCAAATCCGAAAAGGAGAACAAGGTCGTCACACCCAAGGCCTTTTCACAGGAAGAATTGGATCGCTTTCTCGAAGCGCTGCCCAACAAGCCCGCGCCCGCCGCCCCGACCCCACCTCCAAAAGCGCCTGCGCCGAAATAGGACGTCGGGAATGACTCTTTCGTGATGCTCATAGTCCAATCACGGCCCGATGACCGGCGCGGGCCAATGGGTTGCCTCAGACATTTTGATTTGGTGATTGATGAGGCCTTGGATCCTGGGCATCCATCATTCCCGTCATGATCCACAACCCTCGCATTGCCTTCTTGCTGCTGTTGGCCGCTTGGGTGGCGCTCGCCATCTGGCAGACCGTGGAGCACAACCGCGTCGAAACCGCCGCTCGCGAAGTCCTTTTGCGCCGCTCGCGCGACATCACCGGCACGCTGGGCAAGTTCATCGAGTCACAACGACGGTTCGGCGTTGTCTCACAAGAGCGGATGGAGATTGCCCTGCAATCCGTTATCACCTTCGGCGGATTGCAATCCCTCGCCCTGCTTAACAAAGCCGGTGACGTCGTCGCCTCCGCCGGGCAACCCGCCGACCTCGAAGCCCGCGGCCTCGTGCAGAACGGCGTCCACTGGGGCGATAAAATCCTCACCGTCGTCAACCCGATCGACCTAGGCACCAACATCGTCGTCGTTCTGCCGCCCCGCGACACCAATGCCCCGCCGCGCGAGGACTTCCGGCCAACGCCGCCGCAGCAGCGCCCGCCCCGCGAGCCACGCCCGGACGAGACTAACACCGTCCCCGTCACTCTGAGCGTTGACAGCACCAATGCCGCCGTCACCTCCACCAACCGCAACGACCGCCGCGATGCCCTGCGCCGCGCGTTCAGCGGATCCTTCGGGCGGCCGCCGTGGATTCCCGAAGCGGACTTCAAGCGCCTCACCGAGACTCGCACCACGCACGGCTTCGTCATCGCGCTATCCACCGACCCATTGCTCCGCGCGAAAGAGGAAGACCTGTGGACCCGCACGCTCATTGTCAGCTTCGCCGGCGTTGCGGCCCTTGGCATCGCGCTCGCCCTCCGCAACCTCAGCCAGTCCGCTGACCTCCAGTTCCGCCTTCTCCGCGCCAGCGAGATGAACACCCACCTGCGCGAGATGAACCTCGCCGCCGCCGGCCTCGCGCACGAGACCAAGAACCCCCTCAACATCATCCGCGGCCGCGCCCAAATGATCTCCCGACAAGACGACGCGCCAGCCACCATCCGCGAAAATTCACGCAGCATAGTTGACGAGGCCGACCGCGTGACCGCGCAGTTGAACGAGTTCATCAACTACTCGCGCCCGCGTGAGGTGAAGCGTGCCCCCGTGGCCCTTGGCAACGCCGTCGCCGAGGTCGGCCGCGCGCTCAGCTACGACCTCGGGGAGAAAGCCATCCAAATCACCGTCCAGCCCGACCTCCCGCGGATCGAGGCGGATGAGCAGCTCCTCCGGCAGGCGCTTTTCAACCTGCTCATAAACGCCACGCAGGCACTGGAGCCCGGCGGCCAAATCCACGTCACCGCCACACGCAGCCCGAACGGCACGCTGGCCTTGGAAATCCGCGACAACGGCCCCGGCGTCGCGGCCGAAAACCGGAAAGAGATTTTTAAGCCCTATTTTACCACGCACCAGAAAGGCACCGGCCTCGGTCTTGCCATCGTGCAGCAAATTGTCCTCGCCCACGGTTGGGAGATTGAATGCCTGGCGAACGAGCCGCGCGGCGCATGCTTCCGCGTAAGCCACGTCAAGACGCTCGGGTGACGGCCCGAGGCGCGCGATTGGGGACACTTCGTTTGGCCGCGTGAATTCAAAGCACGCGCTGCCAAGCTGGACGAATTTACTGCTTTAACGAACAGTCTGCCTCCACGAGCCGCATGACTGCCAAGCCCAAAGAGACCGCCGCACCTCGCATTCTTGTCGTGGACGACGACCCTGGCCAGCGCAGCCTTCTGCAGACTTTCCTCGAGCGTAACGGCCACCAGCTGCTGGTAGCCGAATCGGGCGAAGCCGCGCTCCAGATACTCGCCGCCGCGCCCGTCAGCCTGATGATCTCCGACGTGCGGATGCCCGGCATGACTGGCCTGGAAACGCTCCGCCGCGCACGCCAACTCCACCCCAAGCTCCCGGTGCTGCTGGTCACCGCCTACGCCGATATTCGTGAAGCTGTCGGCGCAATGCGCGACGGCGCAGTAAACTATCTTTCCAAGCCTATTGATCTCGATGAGTTGCTCCGCAGCATCGAGCAAATCACCGGCCCGCAAACGGCCACCGTCGGCGACCCACCGCCGCTGCCACCAGGCATACTCGCCGTCAGCCCGCTCATGCGGGCGGTGTTCCACGACGCCGCGCTCATTGCGCCATCCGAAAGCCGGGTGCTCATCACGGGCGAAAGTGGCGTGGGCAAGGAGGTGCTGGCCGACGCCATCCATCGCTGGAGCCCACGCGCGAAGGGGCCGCTGGTGAAGGTGAATTGCGCAGCCATCCCCGAGACGCTGCTGGAGAGCGAGCTGTTTGGCCACGAGAAGGGCGCATTCACCGGCGCACACCAGGCGCGCACGGGCCGCTTCGAAGAAGCCGGCGGTGGCACCATTTTCCTGGACGAGATCAGTGAGATGTCGCCGCAGTTGCAAGCCAAGCTGCTACGCGTGACACAAGATGGCACCTTCCGGCGCGTCGGCTCCGGCAAGGAACTGCTCACGAACGCGCGCATCCTCGCGGCGACGAACAAGAATCTTGAGGCGCTTATTAAAGAAGGCCGCTTTCGCGAGGACTTGTTCTACCGGCTGGCGGTTGTCGAACTTGGCGTGCCCCCGTTGCGCGAGCGGCGTGAGGACATATTACCGCTTGCCTCGCACTTCATCGCGCAGTTCGGCAGTGACCAGACGCGCTTTTCGCCCGCCGTGACCGAGGGGCTGGAACGTTACGCATGGCCGGGCAACGTGCGTGAGCTGCGCAACGCGATGGAGCGCGCGGCGCTACTCTCGCGCGGCGGCGTGGTGCTGTCCGAGCACTTGCCCGGCCGGGTGCGGCCCAGTGATACCAATGCTTCAGCCGCCGGGCCGGGCGACCCGCAACGACTTGAGGAAATCGAGCGCGACGCTATCCTCGCGGCGCTGAAGCGACTCGACTACAACCGCACCGAGACCGCCAAGGCCCTAGCCATCAGCCGCCGAGCATTGACCTACAAGATTCAACGGTTGCGTGAATTGGGGTTCCCGGTGGACCCGCCGGCGTAGGGCAATTCCACCGGCCCCGGAAGCAAGCCCTACTTTGGTTTCCAGCAATTGACGCCTCGACCCGCCACTGCCATGTTCGCCTCAATGAAGTTTGACATCTCGCGCTTGCTCGAGTCTTGGGAATACAAGCCCGGTCAGGTGCTCGTTCGCCGTTTTAAGACCAAAGATGGACAAGAAAAAATCCAGCTCAGGCTCGACCTCGGAGTGCTGCAGATGAACGCCGAGGGCCGCCCCGACGGAAAGCGCCCCCTCGGCCACGAGTCCTATTTCCACCACCATGTCAGCCAGTTGGAGAAGCATCGCGCTGCGCACGCCGGTAGCGACGAGGAGTTCACGCTCTCCGCTGAGGACTGCGCACGCCTCCAGCAAGAGGCCATCCAGTACCACCATCGTTACATCTGCCTTTACCAACTTGGCGATTACCAAACCGTCGTACGGGACGCAGACCGAAACCTCGCCGTCTTTGACTTCGTGGATGAGTTCGCCGAGACCGACGAGCTATCTTGGGCACTGCAGCAATTCCGCCCCCAACTCTTGCTCATGCTCACGCGGGCTAAAGGTATGATCGCTTTGGAGAAAAAGGAGTTTGCCGCCACCGCCCGCGAGGTAGAAAACGGCATCGCTACCATCCGCGAGTTTTACAATGCCTTCGAGCGACCTGAAATGGCCGAGCAATCGGGCGAAATCAACTCGCTCGAGCAATGGCTAGATAACCTGCGCAGCAACCACGAAAAACGCTCGGAAAAGCCCGAGGCTGAGCCACCGCAACTCTCGGAACGCGAGCGATTGGAGCGCGCTCTGCAGGATGCCGTCTCACGCGAAGATTATGAGCAGGCTGCACGCGTGCGCGACGCGTTGAAGAATTTAAAAACCCCCTGAACTGCGCCGGGTTTAACCGACGTTTCTTGTCATGAAGCCGCTGTGGTCCCTCCTCTCGTTCGCTGCCAGCTTGCTGTTTGCGGGCTGCATGACTGTTCCCGAGACCGGCCGCCGCCAAGTCATGCTCATTTCCACCCAGCAAGAGATGCAGCTCGGGCTGAGCGCGTTCACTCAAATGAAAAAGGAAACGCCTATCAGCAAGGATCCCGCTGTGAACGCTCTGGTGCAGCGCGTAGGTCGACGCATCGCCATGGTGGCAAACCTACCGGGCGCGCAATGGGAATTCGTAGTTTTCGAAAGCAAAGAAGCCAACGCCTTCTGCCTGCCCGGCGGCAAGGTAGGCATCTACACCGGCATCCTGCCGATCACAAAGGACGAGGGCGGCATGGCCACGGTCATCGGGCATGAGGTTGCACACGCCGTTGCCCGGCACGGCGCGGAGCGCGTGAGCGAGGGCCTGCTACTCCAGACCGGCGGCGGTATCCTCGGGGCCAGCATTTCTAACGCCGACCCACGCACGCAGGGGCTCGTGATGACTGCTTATGGCCTTGGCGCAAAGTTGGGCCGCGAGTTGCCACACAGCCGGGCACAAGAGTCCGAGGCTGACCGCATCGGGCTAATCTACATGGCGCGCGCCGGCTACAAGCCTGAGGCGGCCATCGACTTCTGGCAGCGCTTCGCTGACTACAACCGTACCCGGGGCGGTAACGCCACCCCGGCGTTTCTCCGCACCCATCCGCTGGACAATCTCCGGATACAGCAAATCCGGCAATGGATGCCAGAGGCGCAGGCGAATTTCCGGCCGCAATAAAAACGGTTCTCAGAGTTCTGAAACCGCGGTGTTTGTTGGGTCTGCTGGATATCGGCCTCAGATTGCTGCGAAGTCCAGCTAGTCAGTTTCCAACTCAATTCCAGCTCAAATCGTCCGGCTGGTCACTCAATAGCCGGTATTGCCAGCCCTGCTCCCGCACCAGCGCCGCCCAAAGTTTTTTTTCACCCTCGCCAAAAACCAGTTCCACCGAGGCCGGGTGCGTGAGCCACGCGCCGCGCTTCAGCTCATCGTCAAGCTGACCAGGCGACCAACCGGCGTAACCAGCAAACACTTTGAGCTTCTGCGGCGCGGAGAAAGAACCACTCAGCTCTACCAATTCGTCAAGCGAGTGGTCGAGGTTGAGGTTGGGCAACACGTTCGCATCAGGCAGGAAATCACCCGCGTGCAGGAAACTCATCGCCTGCGGCTGCACGGGACCCCCGAGAAATAGCGCTTGATCCTTAAGCGTTTCCGGGAGGTCTGCCACCAATGCCTCGCCGACTTTCTTATCCGTCGGGCGGTTGACAATGAGGCCAAACGCCCCCTCGGGGTCGTGCTGACAGATGAGAACAACGCTGCGGTGAAAGTAGGAGCCAGCCAACTTGCCACCATCTAGGAGGAACTGGCCCTTGAGCGATTTGAACTTGGCAGGCTTAGCCATCGAGTACCATTAATCTGCTCCACACTTGCGGGACTGACAACCTCGTTTATGCTCCCAGCATGAAACCGCTGCTGCTACTCGCCCTCCTCGCCGTAGCCCTCGTCGCCACCGGCTGCCAGACTGATGGCGGCAGCCGCGAGTTCATCCCCGGCAAGGGCTGGGTGCCAATGCGGAAATGACCGCGGCCGCAGCGAGGTGGCATTGTCAGAGCGCTTTTTATTGGCAGTACCCCCAAGCGGCGACCACAAAATCAGCGGCCCAAGCTACTGAGATTTTTGGTTCAGCCGGCACTCCAAGCACTCCGCGATGCCTAATTCGTGCAACTTTTCTAACGCACGCTGAAAGAACAAAGTCTGCGCCGCGGCCGCACCTTCACCACCGCCACCGGTAAGTGAAGCGACTTTCTTGGCCTTCGCAATCAAGTCGGCGCGCTCCTTCGCCAGCGTCTCGGCGCGCTGTGCAGCGAAGGCGCGGTCGAAGTACTTGCGGCCCTCGATCCACGTCTGCTCACAGACGGTGTTGTAGGCCAGCGGCGAGTGCGACCAGAGGGTGAAGTCGGCATCCTTGCCCGGCTCCAGGGACCCAACCCATTTGTCCACGCCAAGCTGCTTGGCCGGGTTAAGCGTCACGAACTTGAGCGCCTCCGGCTCCGGCGTGGCGCCGTATTTTACCCCCTTCGCGGCTTCGAGATACATGCGGCGGGCCAACTCGGAGGAGTCGGAGTTGAAGGACACGTTCACGCCGCGCGCATGCATCAGGCTGCCGGCGTAGGGAATGGCATCCCAAACCTCAAACTTGTAGGCCCACCAATCCGTGAAACACGAGCCGCCCGCACCATGCTTGGCAATTTCGTCGGCGACCTTGTAGCCCTCGAGAACGTGCTGGAGCGTAGCCACGCGCACGCTGAAGCGCTCGCAAACGCGAAGGAACGCAAGAATTTCATCGCCGCGATAGCTGTGGCAGTGAATGAGCCGGGTGCCGTTAAGAATCTCGCCAAGCGCCTCCAACTCGAAATTCGTGCGTGGCGGCACGCCCCCCTTGCGTCGGTACTCAGCCCAAGCATTTTGGTACTGCCGTGCAGCAGTGAAGCGGTTCTCAAAAAACGTGGGCACGCCCATGCGCGTCTGCGGAAAGCGCGTGGTGTTACGGTCACCCCAATTACTTTGCTTCACGTTCTCGCCCAGCGCGAACTTGATGCCCGCGGGAGCGTTGGTGAATTTGAGTCCCTCCGGACCCGCGCCAAAGCGGAGCTTGATGATGCTATTTTGACCGCCGATGGGATTCGCCGAGCCGTGCAGGAGGTTCGCCATCGTCAAGCCACCGGCGAGCTGCTGGAACAGGTTCTCCGTCTCCGAATTGACTACGTCAGCAATGCGCACCATCGCGGTGCTGGGCAAGGTACCTTCATTGACGCCGCCAAGAATCGCCGTGTGGCTGTGGCAATCAATGAGGCCAGGCGCAAGGTGTTTGCCCGTCGCATCGATAACCAGCGTGTCGCTACTCAACTGCGGCTTAAAGAACCCGACCTGATGCACTTTTCCACTGACTACCAGGACGTTCGCGTTGGTAAGAACGCCTTGTGGGCCACAGGTCCAGACCGTGGCATTCTGAATGAGCACGGATCTCGGAGTGAGCAAGGCGCCACGCGAGGCATTGGGCGACTGGGCGACACGTTGTTTTTGAAGCGCGGTGAGTTCGGCCTTCTTCGTGGCGGCGACACTTTTGTCAACTTTGGGCGTAACAGCCTTCCCGCCATTGGAGACAACGTTAGGCGTCTCTGACTTTTTCCCAGTAGGAGGCGGTTCGGCTTTTGTCGTAAGTTGCCTCACATCGGCAGGTTTTCTGGCTGGCTGAGTCTCAAATGGCACACCGTCAATCCACACCTGCCGAACCTTCGCGTCGGCATCGAAGTAACCCACCCCCTCGACCACGGTAAGGTTCGCAATTTTTCCCGGCTCAATCGTCCCGAGGCGGTCCGCGATGCCGCAGAGCTTCGCTGGCACGGTGGTCAGCGCAGCTAACGCCCCGGGCTCGGCCAAGCCCCGGTCCAACGCGAGGCGGAGATTTTTGCGGAAAACTTTGCGGTCCGTCAGTGCGTGGGTGGTGAGCGCCACTTCGAGGCCCTGCGCCCGGAGCAAGGCCGCGTTTTCCGCCGCCCAATCCCACTGACGGAGTTGGTCGAGCGAGACATCCAGCCAGTCGTCCTCGTCCGGCAACTTGGGCGCGGAAGGCAAGTTCAGCGGCACAATGAACGGGGCATCGACCGCTTTCATCAAGTCCGGCCGACGCCACTCATGGCCGCTCGCGACCACGGCGAAGTTGAGCCCAAGTTCGCGCGCGAGGTGGCCGGCGCGGTCGCCCATCAGCACGCTGCCTGGCTCGATGACAACGGTCGTGGCTTTGTTCAACACCGGCGCGAGCGCGTCGAGCGCGGGATTGAATTCGGGGCGTTTACGCGCAGTGGGCTTGGCGCGGTAATCGGCTTGATCGAGCACGTAATGGCGGGCGTCCGCGAAAGCCTGGCGTACCACGGCAATCGTGCCCATGAGCGACTTGGGATAAACCTCCTGCGACTCTAACGCGATGTGCTGGTGCGTGTCCGCGCGGAGGATGACTTCGTTGGGCGGCGCGTCACTGAGATTTACGAACGCGCTACTGCCACGAATGATTCCGTGCGCAGGTACCACGTTGCCAGCGGTGAAACCGAGTTCGCGCAAGGCTTCGAGCGTCTTGGCGGGCGGCGCGTAATCGCGAGCTACGCGCGCGTGCGGCGTGACGCTGGCGACTTCGTAGCCCGCACCAGGCTGCGTGCGGGCCTTTTCCTGACTCTCAACACCAAGGAAGTTGATGCCACTGGTCAGCCCATCCACGGGATCGAAGTGCATGGTGGAAACCGGCGGGTTGGTGCTAGCAATGCTGAGGTAAGCATCAATAAAGCCGGCATAAATCACCGAGTTGCTGGCGGGCCAAACGCGCGCGTCGGCAGGCACGGGCAAATCGCGCCCGGCGGCTTCGATGAGGCCGTCGCGGAGGATGACGGTGGCGTTGGTAAGCGCAGTGGTCGGGTTGAGGAAGACTTTCGCGCCTACAAGCGCGTGTACGCCGGGCGGCTTGGGCCGGTGACCAGCCGAAAGCAGTTCAGCAGCGCGCCCGAGCGAGGCGGCGGCGAACAGACTGGCGGCGCACACAAGGCGGAGAACAACGATGCTCATGGGCGCGGGTTATGCCGCCACTGACGCACTTCTTCAACGAGATTCCCCCTTGCCATACCACTTGCGGGCGACGGGAGCGTGGGTTCACACTTATAGAGGGCCGCCATGAAACGACTTTTCCTCTTCAGCCTCGGGTTCGCTGCCGCCCATGTGTTACCCGCGGCACCCATACCGCAGCCAAACTTTCCCGCCGCGCTCAACGAAATCGTCACAAACTTGTCCGCCTTCATCCGCGTGGACACGGTGAACCCGCCGGGCAACGAAACGCGCGGCGCGCAGTTCCTCAAGGCCCTCCTCGACCGCGAGGGCATCCCCAGCGAAATCCTTGCGCTTGAGCCCGCACGCGGCAGCCTCGTGGCGCGGCTTAGGGGCAACGGTAAGAAAAAACCGTTGATGCTGCTGGGCCACACGGACGTCGTCGGCGTCGAGCGCGAGAAGTGGAACGTCGAGCCGTTCGCCGGGATCGTGAAGGACGGCTGGATTTACGGGCGCGGCGCGCTGGACGACAAGGGCATGACCACGGCCTTCCTCGAAATCTTCCTGCTGCTGCACCGCCACAAGGTGCCGCTGGACCGCGATGTGATTTTCCTCGCGGAGTCCGGCGAAGAGGGCACCACTCATGTCGGCATTGATTTTCTGGTGGCGAAGCACTGGGACAAAATCACTTGCGAATACGCCCTCAACGAGGGCGGGCGCATCCACGAGGCCAACGGCAAAGTCACCTACGTCGGCGTCTCGACCACGGAAAAGGTGCCGCGCCCATTTCTCATCTCGGCCAAAGGTACCAGCGGCCACGGCTCCCGCCCGCGCCCAGACAACGCCATCGTCCACCTGTGCGCCGCTGTCGCGAAGATCGGCGAGTGGCAGGCCCCGATGCGGCTTAACGACACAACACGCGAGTTTTTTAAACGCCTCGCCACCATCAGCTCACCTGCGGACGCACTCCTCTTCCGGCAGCTCGAGGACCCCGCCGCCGGCCCGATGGCGCAAGAACAACTGCGGCTGAACTTTGGCACTTACCACGCCATGACTCGCACCACGCTCACGCCAACCATCATTAAGGGCGGCTTCCGCATCAACGTCATTCCCGGGGATGCGTTGGCGCAGATTGATGTGCGGGCGCTGCCGGATGAGGACCTAGAACGGCTTGCCGAGGCGATGCGCAAGCTCATCAACGACCCGCAAATCGAAGTCGTCCCCCCCGTCGGCGGTCGACCCGCCGCGCCCCCGTCTAGGTATGACAATGAAATGTTCGGCGCGCTGGAGCGCTCGCAGAAGCGGCAGTTCCCCAGCGCGATCACGATGCCCATGATGGTCGTGGGCGCGACCGACTCCGCGCAACTACGGGCCAAGGGCGTGCAGGCCTACGGTGTCGGAACAGTGTATGCCGATAAGGAAGTCACCGGCATGCACGGTAACGACGAGCGTATCAGCGTCAACGGCCTCGGGCAGTTCATCGAATTTATCTGGCACGCGGTGACCGACGTGGCGGCCACGAAATAGCCTAGCATCTTTGCTCTTCTGTTTTTTCCTACGAAACGGCAGTTTCCCAACATGGAAGCCGACGCTGGAATCTGGTTGTATGGAGTAAGCCTGACACTTTCCGCCCCCATGCTCGTTGCCAACCAACACAAGGCAAAGCAAGCGGACGCCGGCAAGGTGCTGATGCCGAATTGGTGCACCCCCAACAAATACATGCGGGGCGAGCAGACTCAGCGCTTGCTTGAAGACTTAACCGGGTTTGACAGACCCACACCCGCCACGCCGGCGGAGAGACAATAGAACTATTGGCCATTGGCGTCTGCCATTGGCTGTTAGTTATTCCCCTATGGCCGGCCTGATCCCACCGCAGAAGCTCGAGGAAATCCGCGCCGCCAGCGACATCGTGGATGTTATCACCGGCTACCTTGGGCCGCTTAAGCGCGCCGGCGGCAGCAACTTCGTTACGCTCTGTCCGTTCCACCGCGAGAAGTCGCCCAGCTTCAATGTCAGTGCGTCAAAGCAATACTTCCATTGCTTCGGCTGCCACAAGGGCGGCGACGTGTTCACCTTCGTCAAGGAATACGAAAACCTCTCTTTCATCGAGGCCGTTCGCCGGCTCGCTGATCGTGCGCGCATCGTGCTCGAATTCGAGGACAACCCGCACGCCAAGCAACAGCGCGGCGAGAAGGAATCGCTGCTCCTCCTACACGAGGAGATTTGTAAGCGCTGGCAGACCGCGCTGGCGAACGACGCCGGCGGACAGCTCGCGCGCGACTACCTCGCCAAGCGCGGCGTTTCCGCCGAGGCCGTGAAGCTCTTCCGGCTTGGCTATGCCCCCGACGCGTGGGACGACACGGTGAACTGGGCGAAGTCCAAGAACTTTGACCTAGCACTTGTCGAGAAAGGCGGTCTGATCATCCGCAAAGAGGGTGCAGACCGTTTCTACGACCGCTTTCGAGGCCGGCTCATGTTCCCCATCTGCGACGAACAGGGCCGGGTCATTGGCTTCAGCGGGCGCGTGCTGTCCGGCGACGAGAAAACCGCGAAGTATGTCAACTCGCCAGAAACGCCCATCTTTACCAAAGGCCGGGTCATTTTCGGCCTGGACAAGTCCAAGCGCGCCGTTGCCGACCAAGACTGTGCGATCATCTGCGAAGGCCAACTGGACCTCATCGCTTGCTTCATGGCTGGCGTGAAGCATGTCGTCGCGCCGCAAGGCACAGCGCTCACCGCCGACCACTGCCGCATCCTCAAGCGTTACGCCGACGAGGTTGTGCTTTGCTTTGATTCCGACAACGCGGGGCAAAACGCGGCCGTGCGCTCCCTCGACATCTTGCTCGCCAGCGGCCTCGCTGTTCGCGTCGCAACCATACCCGCACCGCACGACCCAGACAGCTTCATCAAAGCGCACGGCGGGGCGGCTTTTGCACAACTCATTGAGCGGGCAGAAAACTTTTTTGACTACTATCTCAACCGGCTGTGTGTGCAGAACGATCTCGCAACCGACAAAGGTCGGCTAGCCGTGCTGCACGCGATGGCCGAAGCCACGCAGAAAACCGGTAACGCCGTGCTTACCGACACCTACGCGCAGAGAACCGCCGCGCGACTGGGCGTTGCGCCGGAAGCAGCGCGAGCGGAGTTTAAGAAAATTGCTGCTGCAGTGCGAAAGTTCACGCCACGCCCAGAGTCGCCCACTCTCCGAACCGGTGGTTTGGAATCAGCTTCGGTTCCGCCCCATTCGCCCAACCGCAGCTCTTCCAAATCACCAGCACGAGCCGATCCTGACAGCCCGCCTGATGACTATTACGATTCGCAGCCCGCCGCACCTAACGAAGGGCATTCTAATGATCTATTGCCCAGTCCCGAGCCAGCGCCAGAGCCGGAAGGCCCGCCACCAAAACAAGAGTTATGGCTGCTACAGGCGCTCTTTCACGCCGACGACCAAATGGAATGGCTCGCCGCCACGCTCCAACTCGAATGGCTGACGCATTCGGGCGTGCGAGATATCGTAGCGCTGCGGCTCGTGGGGATTGCTAGCGGCCTTTCGCCCAGTCCCGCCCAATTGCTCGGCGAACTACCCAATGACGCCACGCGCGCCCTTTGCACGCAGGCATTAGCCGAAAGCGAGCGGATGCTGGCTGATCCCGCCGATGTGCCAGGCACCGACCCGCTTCGCGCCGCACGCATCAAGGCCGACCGAGCCAAGGCCCGACAAGCCATGCTCCGCGACGCCCTCACCCGGCTGCGAAACGAACACTTAGACCGCCGAATGACCGAATTAAATCGTGAATTGAATCTGCCCCAGCTCGAAGACTCTGAGCAGAATGCCATTCTCCGTGAGCGCGAACAATTGCGGCAGCAAAAGCAACAGCCGTTGGGTTGAGCTAAATCAACACCATGCTGCGGGGAGCAGAGGCAAACAACATAAGACGGCTCATCATCTCCCCACGCCCAACAAGCTAGCGACGAATTTGTTATTGGAGCGAAACCGCCCGTGATAACTTTGTCAGGATGTTCATGGCCAATCGATCCAAGGGATGCCCACTGAGACTTCCGCTTGGGCTTTAGCCGATCATCCGCTACCATCTGCATGCGATGAACCAATCGGCGATCATTGACGGGCTGCTAACCTACTTGTTTTTCATCCCGTTGCTTACGTTCCACGAGTGGGCGCACGCGTGGGTAGCGTGGAAGTGCGGCGATGACACGGCTTACTCACAGGGCCGCGTGACCCTGAACCCCATCATGCACATGGAGCTAATCGGCACCGTGGTGCTGCCGCTGTTGGGGATCTTCCTGTCGCTCAGTAACTCCGCGCTCGCCGGCTTCATCATCGGCTGGGGCCGGCCCGTGCCGGTGAACATCTCTAACCTGCGTAGCCCACGCCGCGACGACACGCTGGTCGCGCTGGCCGGCCCGGCCATCAACCTCGCGCTCGCGTTCGTCCTGCTCGCGGCGGTGAAGGGTTGCGCGCTAACAGGCTTCACGGGCTTTAACGACGTTGGCATGCGCATGGCGGTGTTGAGCCTCTTCCTTTGCTTTTTCAACCTCCTGCCCATCCCGCCGCTGGATGGCTCGCACGTGCTCAAAAACGCCATCGGCATGAGCCATGAAACCTATTGGCGGCTCTGCCAATACGGGTTTATTGCCGTCATCATCGTCATTAACCTGCCCGGCGTGCGCGAAGCTTTAGCATGGGTAACCTTTAGCACGTTGACTTTCATGGCAGCCGTGCTCGGCTTGCGCTGAGATGTAAAATGCGTTGTCTTCCCTTGCCCTGCCGCAGAATCTCCCCCCGTCCGACATGATGAAGACCTTCGCTGAACTCGGCTTCCCCGGTCGCCTCATCGCGGTCGAGGGACTCGACGGCTCAGGCAAGTCCACGCAGATTTACCTGCTCAAGCGCTGGCTGGAGCTGCGCGGCCTCAAGGTCTTCTTCAGCGAGTGGAACTCTTCTGAATTGGTTAAGTCCGCCACCAGCAAAGGTAAGAAGATGACCCTGCTGACGCCCACTACATTCAGCCTGATCCACGCCACGGACTTTGCCGACCGCTATGAGCGTCAGCTGGTGCCGCTATTGCGGGCGGGCTACCTCGTGCTGTGCGACCGTTTTTTCTTCACGGCCTTTGCGCGCGACGTGGTACGAACCTGCCCGCCCGAGTGGGTACGCGGCCTCTACAGCTTCGCCGCGCAGCCGGACCTGACGTTCTTCTTCCGCGCGGACTTGGAGGTGTCATTGAACCGCATCCTCGATGGCCGGCCCGAACTAAAATACTTTGAAGCCGGCATGGACATGGGGTTTTCCAACGATCCTTACGAGAGCTTCCGTATCTTCCAAGGCCGCATCCTTGAGCAGTACCTCGCCATGAGCCGCGAATTTAACTTTAACGTAATTGACGCCAACGAAACCGTTGAGACGCAGCAGGCCATCGTGCGCAAGCTTGTCGCCGATCGCATTAATTTGCCCTCCTTCGCCCTCCAAAAAGCGTGATCATGCCCATCCCGCGCAAACTCAAACGCCTCGCCGCTGCGCCCCGCACGCCGGAAGTCCGCATCCCCAAGCTCACCCCCAAACGCTTTTACGGCGAGGGCATTCCCGGCGTCGACGAGGAGAGGCTCAAGGGCAAACTCATCGTCGTCGAGGGTGCGGACGGCTCCGGCCGCTCGACACAAATCGCCCAACTCGTGCAATGGCTTGAGGGCAGCGGCCACGCCACCGTGCAGGTCGGCCTCAAGCGCTCCACCCTCGTGAGCGAGGAACTGGAGAAAGCCCAGAATGGCAACATTCTCAGCCACACCACCCTTAGCCTCTTCTACGCCACCGACTTTGCCGACCAAGTCGAAAACATCATGCTGCCCGCGCTCAAGGCGGGCTTCATGGTCCTGGCCGACCGCTACATCTACACCCTCATGGCGCGCGACCTCGTGCGCGGCATGGACGAAGCGTGGCTCAAGAACCTTTACGGCATCGCACTGGTGCCCGACGCCGTCTTCTACCTAAACATCACGCCTGAGCAGCTCGTGCAGCGAAATTTCGCAAAAAACAAAGCGCTCGACTACTGGGAGAGCGGCATGGACCTCGGCCTTTCGCGCGATATGTTTGACAGTTTTCTAAAATACCAAGTGCTCATGGCCGGGCAGTTTACCCGCCTGCAAGCCACTTACGGCTTCGACATCGTAGACGCCGATCGCTCGCCCGACGACATCAACGCCGACCTACGCCGCAAGATCGAGTCTGTGTTAGCGGGGCGCTAAACTGCCAGCTCACTTGAACGACTCCAATCTGGCTGCTGGCGGTGGGCTGGTTAAGTCGCGAAAGTTTTCGCCGTCCGTGCCTTTCACGCGACGGGCAAGGTAAATTTACCACGCATGGCCGAGGCCTCTGGCAAACGCGAATACTTCGTCGGCGTGGATCTTGGTGGCACCAAGATCCTCGCTGGTGTTTTCACGCCGCAGCTCAAGTGCCTCGGTAAAGTCAAGATGAGCACCAAGCCTGAGCGCGGCCCCGAGGGCGTGCTGGAGCGCGTCACCCGCTGCGTGAAGGAAGTGGTGGGTGAGTGTAACCTCAAGCCGGATGACATCCGCGCCGTGGGCATCGGCGCGCCAGGGGCGGTTGACCCGGAGGCAGGCCGGATGATCTTCGCGCCAAACCTCAAGTGGGAGGATGTACCGTTGAAGAAGGCGTTGGAGAAGCAGCTTGATCTCCCAGTCTTCGCCGAGAACGACTGCAATGCCTGCGCTCTTGGTGTGTATGAGACGGAACTGGACCCCAAGCCGCGTTCGATGGTGGGCATCTTCCTCGGCACGGGCATCGGCGCGGGCATCGTGCTCGATGGCAAGCCTTACTCGGGCTTCAACCGCACCGCCGGTGAGATCGGCCACATGGTGCTGGACGTGGATGGTCCCAAGTGCGGTTGCGGCAATAAGGGCTGCTTCGAGGCCCTTGCCAGTCGCACCGCGCTCTTTCGCCGCATCCAGACTGCCGTAAAGGACGGCCAAAAGACTGTGCTGACCGACATGCTCGGCCCGGAGCTCACCGATATGCGCAGTGGCGACCTCCGCAAGGCGCTGCGGCGCGGAGACAAGTTCATCGAGCAAATCGTGGAGGAGGCAGCCGAATACACCGGCACCGCCGTCGCCAACGTTATTAACTTTTTGAACCCAGAGGTCGTTGTCCTCGGCGGCGGGGTGATGGACCAACTCGCCGACGAAATGATGGCTATCATCATCGCGACGGCGGAGGATTACGCGCTGCCCGGCACAGCCAAGGGCATCAAGATCATCGCCAGCAAGCTCGGTGACGACGCCGGCATCACGGGCGCAGCCGTGCTCGCAATGCGCGAGTCAAAGGAGAGATGATTAATAACCAGTGCTTAGTCCCGTGAGCCAAGACCCTGAGCATTTCACTGCCTCCGCCTCACGGGCCGCATTCCGCATTCCGCGTTCGGACCGCCGCGCGGTCATCGATATTGGCACCAACTCAGTAAAGTTGCTCGTCGCAGATGTTTTCCCCGCCGCCGTCGAGCCAATCTGGGAAGGCAGTGAGCAGACGCGCTTGGGCCGAGGCTTTTATGACGACCACCGGCTCCGCCCCGAGGCCATCGCCGACACCGCCAAGGCCGTCGCCCATTTCACCGCCATCGCCCAAAAGCAGGGCGCCTCACATCTCCGAGTTATCGCCACCAGCGCGGCGCGCGACGCAGAAAACGCGAATGAGTTGCTCGCGGCCGTGCGCACGGCCAGCGGCGTAACAATCGAGGTGATAAGCGGCGAGCAAGAGGCAGACTGGGTATTTCAAGGCGTGCTGACAAACGACTCTTTGAGCAACCAAACGGTGCTACTGCTCGATGTGGGCGGCGGCAGTACGGAGTTCATCCTCGGCAACGCTGACTGTGCGATCTTTCGTGACAGCTTCAAACTCGGTACCGTCCGGCTGCTAGAATCCGCGAGCCTCTCTGACCCGCCCACACCCGCTGAGTTGGCCAATCTCCGTGCACAGCTCCGTGCCTTTCTGGAATGCGAAGTGCGCCCGCGGCTCGCGCCGCATCTGGACCAGCTCTTGCCGGCCCGGCCCTGCCTTGTCGGCACTGGTGGCACCACAAGCATCCTGGCGCGACTAGAACTCCAACTCGCCGACTACGACCGCGAACGCATCGAAGCCACGCGCTTCACCGCCGCGCGGCTGCGCTGGCACGTTGAGCGGCTCTGGCATCTGCCGCTGGCAAAAAGGCGCGAGTTGCCCGGTTTGCCACCCACGCGTGCGGACGTGATCCTGTTCGGCGCGGCCATCTACGAGGCGGTGATGGAAGCCTTCGGCCTCGCCGAGTTACGTGTGAGCACACGCGGGTTGCGCTTTGCCGCCGTGCGCCCATGACGCAGAAGGCGCGCTTGCGCTTGTCGCCGAGAGCCGCCATAAACGCGACTGTGTCCGTCACCTATCTGCTGTCAGCCCTGTTCAGCACGCTGCTGGCCTGCGTACTGCCCGCCATTGCTCAAGTTGAAAGAGCAACTGGCAGCAAGAGTCTGCTCGCCCCGTGGAGTTCCTACGAACTGGTGCTGTACGCAAACGCAACCGTCCACACTGTCGCTGGCGAAACGCTCGCGCCCGGCTTCGTCCTGACGCGCGGAACCAAGATTCTTTCCGTCACGAAGACCTCGCCCAACGCGAAGCCCGACCGCACGGTGGACTTGAATGGGTTACACCTTTTTCCCGGCCTCATCCTGCCGACAAGTTCACTTGGCCTCACCGAGATTTCCGCCGTGCGCGCCACGCAAGATACGACCGAGACCGGTACCCACACGCCCGACGTGCGCGCATGGTTATCGGTCAACCCGGACTCAGAACTGATCCCCGTCGCGCGCGCCAACGGCATCACACACGCGCTGGTGCTCCCGCTCGGCGGCACGGTCAGCGGCCAGTCCGGCGTCATCTCGCTCGCCGGCTGGACGATGGAGGAGATGACCGTCAAGGCGCCCATCGCGCTGCACGTCTTCTGGCCCGCGATGCAACTGAACGTCATGCCCAAGGAACTCTCTCGCGGGACAAAGGCCAAATCGCCCGAGGACCAAGCCAAGGAACGCAATAAACGCCTCAAAGACCTCGACGACTTTTTCGACGAGGCGAACGCCTATGCAAAGACTGAAAGCGGCAAACCCAAGGATGGCAAACCGCCAGCGAAGGTTCCCGCCTGGGAAGCAATGCTGCCCTTCGTGCGCGGCGAACTGCCGCTCATCGTCCACGCCAACGATGTGCGCCAAATCAAGGCCGCACTCGCTTGGGCCGCGCAGCGCAAATACAAGATCACCATCGCCGGCGGACGCGACGCATGGCGCGTGGCCGAAGACTTGGCCGCCGCGAAGGTGCCGGTTATTTTCGAGTCCACATTCGACCAGCCATTTCGCGATACGGACGCCTACGACGCGCAATTCAAAGGCGCAGCCACGCTGCACAAGGCCGGCGTGAAGGTGCTGTTCAGCGAGGGTTCCGGCGCGAGCAACGCAACTTCTGCGCGCAACACACCCTATGCAGCCGCGCATGCTGTGGCCTTCGGCCTGCCTGAAGTCGAGGCGCTCAAGGGCCTCACGCTATATCCCGCACAGGTGCTCGGCCTTGCTGACCGCCTCGGCTCATTGGAGGTAAACAAGGACGCAACTTTCATTGCCTGCGACGGAAACATCCTCGACCTCCGCGCGAATGTGAAGCGGATGTGGATTGCCGGCCGCGAAGTATCACTCGACAGCCGCCACACTCGACTCTACGAGAAATACAAGGATCGGCCTACCGCGAAGTGATGTCGAATTAAGACGGCTTCGACCCGGCCACCAACAAGAGATGCGTCTGTTGAGGGCGAGCGGGCTGAGGGGGCTGCCACTCAATAGCGCCATCCACAGCACGGCGCATTTGCTCAAACCACCAGCCTGCGCTGGGTAAGCGGCGCTGACGACGCGGCGCTGGGTAGCGGGAGGGGGTGGCATTGGCGAGGGTGAGTTGCATTTGGTGCTTCATAATTTGTCTTTCTTTTGCACCAGTCTGCGCGGGTTGGTCGGACATAGGCTGTCCTAGCAAAAAATTTCTTTGCATCCTCCGGTTGGTTTTTCCTTCCCGAACTCTTGACCTAATCGCACATTGCAGACTGATGCGACCGTCGCCGCTTGCCAGCCCTGTCCGTTTCACACGTTCCTTTTGGCCTTCACGACAATTAAGAGCTAGTTCAACAGTGAGAAGAGAATTAGGCCGAAAAAGGCGCGGCCGAATTTAGCGAGATGAGCCTTTTTCTACGCGCGCGATCAAAGATCGAAGAAGTGGTCGTCGAGCTCACCCCACCGCCGCGAGTGACAAAACAATCCTTGCACCGCGCGCGACTACGGGATGAGTGGCTCATCGCCTCAACCCAAGCGGGCCGATGCAATTTCAGGTCGAACGTTCAGATCGCGCTGGGTATCACCAGCGTGCGGAAGGGAGCCAAGTTAGGTTTGCGAAAAATCGCCACCCACTAGCCAACCATGCTACTCGCTTTCCACAAACCTTACGG
>Ga0194124_10001548_pt1 | contig 28726 bp, 24 predicted proteins | sample TA2KigCas0mmetaG_FD_148605 | JGI IMG/M metagenome (GOLD analysis project Ga0194124, IMG submission 148605) | Freshwater microbial communities from Lake Tanganyika, Tanzania - TA2015031 Kigoma Deep Cast 0m | ecosystem: Environmental > Aquatic > Freshwater > Lake | place: Tanzania: Lake...
CTGCACGTTGATCGCGGGACATACGGCCCTTGTCAAACCATCCTCGGATGATGCAGGACTTGTATCCTGGGCCATACACGGTTTGCTGGCCTTACAACCTGAATGGAGCAATCGCTTCGCTATCGTGGATAAACTCAATCGCGTGGATGCCATAATCGCCACGGGTTCAGCTTCTACCCTACCTTATTTTGAGCAGTATTTTGGGCAAATTCCACACCTGTTCAGGTCCCATCGAAATTCCATTGCCATCCTTGATGGCAAGGAAAAAACAGAAGATTGGATCGGTCTGAGCCAGGATATTTTTCTCTATTACGGCAAAGGTTGCCGAAACGTATCCAAACTATTGGTCCCGGAGGACATGTCACCGCAACATATTTTGGATGGGCTGCAACATTACCCTTGGGAGGGCAACAACCATCGTTATCGAAATAATTTAGACTATCAGCTAGCCTTGCATATGCTGAATCGAAAGCCATTCACCCACAATAGCTCGGTGATCTTAGTGGAAAGCCCAACCATCTCGTCTCCCCTTGCCGTGTTGCACTTTGAATATTATCAGTCGGAACAAGATTTGGCCCGCCAAGTCTTGGGGGCGATACCCGTAACGCAATGCTGGTCAGGCAATCAACTCGTTGCTCGATGGGGACAACGACCCTCCTTCACGAATCAATTTGAGGAGGAGCAATGGAATACCTGGTGTACCCATGCAGTCGAATTTGGTCAATGCCAATTCCCTGAAATAGACCGGTATGCTGATGCTGTGGATACGCTGTCTTTTCTACGAAGCATTCAGTAGAATTTTACACAAAACGTGGAGGGTACGATCGATTTCTTCTTCGGTGTTTTGGGAACCCAACGAAAATCGCACCGCCGTACGATCGTTAGGCATTCCAATTCCATTAAGCACATGGGATCTCGATTCCGCCCCTGAGCTGCATGCGCTTCCACCTGATGCACAAATTCCTTCGATATCTAAATGAAAGAGCAACATTTCTCCTTTGGGATGGGGCGGAAACGACACGTTTAACACCTGGTACATGGATGGTCCGTTGATATTACCGTTGAAGGTTACCCCTGGGATGGCCTCCAGGATTCCCTCCTTGAGCCTATTCTTCAATCGAGCAATGCGTTCACGGCGCTGTTCCATGCTCGATACCGACAATTCTAAGGCCAAACTCATCCCCGCTATTCCCGGTAAATTTTCGGTACCACCACGCATATTTCTTTCTTGGGATCCGCCTGTCAGCATAGCACCTAACGATAAGCCACCGCGGATATAAATAAATCCTACCCCTTTGGGGCCGTAAAATTTATGAGCAGATCCGCTGGCCATATCTAAACCCATATCCGTAAAATTTAACGGGTAATGACCAACCGTTTGGACCATATCGGAATGAAAAAGTACGTTATGGGCTTTGCACAGGGTAGCGACCTTTTCGATCTCTAACATATTACCAATTTCATTGTTACCGTGCATCAGGGTGACGAGGGTTGGAATATTCAAATCCCTTGATTCCTGCAGCCATAGCTGGAGTTGGTTCAAATCCAAGATGCCCTGGGCATCGTTGGGCAACCAACAGATTTCGGTGCCATGGACTTTACGAAGCTGTTCAAGGACATGGGTAATGGCATGATGCTCCAGCGAAGAAGAAATGATGCGACGAATGCCTAAATTTTCGACAGCACAACGGCAAGCCATGTTATCCGATTCGGTTCCGCCGGAGGTAAAGAAAATCTCCGATGGTGAGCAGCCAAGCGCCTGGGCCATGCTTTTGCGGGCCTTTTCGATGATGATGCGTGATTCTCGACCCAGAAAATGTATGGAGGAAGCATTTCCGTAACATCGAATCAGGAGCTCGGACATGGCCGAAGCTACTTCCGGATGTATCGGGGTGGTCGCCGAATTATCCAAATAGATGCGGGGAAGATCGTTGGTCATGAACCTAGGATTTGACGAGCTTTGGAGGCAAGTTCAGTGGCAGCATGTGCGTAACTAGACTCGGAGTAAATGCGCAAAATGGGTTCTGTATTGGATTTACGCACATGCACCCAGCCCTCTTCCAAATCAAGTTTGAGTCCGTCGGACCAGTTCTTTACCGCATTCGGAAAGGCATCGGCCAAACGTTGCAAGAGCAATTCAGGGTTTGCTTGAGGATCGAAGGTTACCTTTTCTTTGGCCATGGCATAGGTCGGGTAAGTGGATCTCAATTGGCTCATGGTCTGACCTTGTTCCACATAATGCGAGAGAAACAAGGCGATCCCCACCAAAGCGTCCCTCCCGTAATGCAGATCCGGTAGAATAATGCCTCCATTCCCTTCCCCGCCAATCACGGCTCCTGATGCGCGCATCGCCTTAACCACATGCACTTCGCCAACAGGTGAGGCATGGTAAGGCTGTTCGTACCGAGCACATACGTCTCGAAGGGCCCTGGATGAACTTAAATTCGAAACAGCAGGCCCAGGTTTTTGTCCCATGACATAGTCCGCCACCGCAACAAGGGTATATTCTTCCCCAAACAATTCGCCGTTCTCCATAACGAAGGCGAGCCGATCCACGTCGGGATCCACCACAATGCCCATATGAGCTTGACGGGACAGCACCTCCGTGCAAATTTCATCCAAATGCTCACGCAGTGGCTCAGGGTTATGTGCAAAACGACCGTTGGGCTCGTCATTCAATACTTCAATTCGATGTACCCCTAATTGGGTCAAAAGGGCGGGAACCGCCACAGCCCCCGACGAATTGATCCCATCCACCACCACATGCAATCCGGCGGCGGCAATGGCTTGTCGATTCACCAAGGGTAATGCCAAAATGTCTTGAATGTGAGCCTCCAAAGCGGAATCATCTTGATGGTATTGCCCCAAATCGTGCACGGTGGCGAAGGGTAAGGGTTCACCTTTATAGACCATTTGGAGAAGAGCAGCACCCTGTTCGGAATCAATGAAGCAACCTTGATGATCCAATAATTTCAAGGCATTCCATTCCCCTGGGTTATGGGAGGCTGTCAAAACGATGCCTCCCGCAGCACCCACTCGAGGCACCTGCATCTCGAGGGTTGGTGTAGTGGTCAATCCTAAATCAATCACATCCAAACCGCAAGCCATCAAGGTACCGCATACCAAGCGACTCACCATATCACCCGAAATGCGGGCGTCTCGACCAACTACCACGGTGCGACCATGATCTTGTTCCAGCAACAAGGCTGCATAGGCATTGACGAAGGATACGATATCGTGAGGGGTCAAATTGCTGCCAGGTTGACCGCCTATGGTTCCGCGAATTCCAGAAACAGATGCTATTAAAGTCATATTTTGTGCTTAATCAAATGTCTTGGGTGTCGGTCTCGTGAATTAGGATTATTGAATAAGTTTCAATCACCAAAGGTAGGTTTTGCCTGTGTAACCAATCCAAAGGCCTTTGAAGGAACAATATGCAGGGCCTATGAGTTGAATTTGCTGCATAGAACCGGTCGTATCAACATGGGCACTTACGGTCATCTGGCCTCCACGGAATTGTAAATTTATTTCTGCAAAGGAGCCCTTGAACTCTGTAGTATTTTGTTGCACATGCAATATTGCGCAGGCTACTGCACCCGTTCCACAACTCAGTGTTTCTGCTTCAACCCCACGCTCGAAAGTCCTAATTTTCAGATGATTGAGGTCAATCACTTCCATGAAATTGACATTAGTGCCCCCGGGTAAGAAAAGGGAATGCTCCCGAAGGGCTCTACCCTCACGTTCCACAGGATAATTCACCAAATCCCGAACCGGCAACACCAAATGCGGTGAACCCGTGTTGATAAAGGTCCCTAATTCCAAGACCTTCATATCCTGCGGTGCTTGCATGCCCAAGACAATCAAACCTTCCTCAGTCTGATTCACCTTATGCAGACCATCGCTGGCGGTAAAGGCTCCGCTATTGCCCTCAAAATACCCTTTGCGAAAGGCATGAGCAGCGGCACACCGTGAACCGTTGCCACATAAAGAGCCCTCTTTGCCATCTGCATTCAAGTAATGAAGGTGAAAGGTCGCCTTGGAATCCAAGCCTGGATTAGCGGTGACAGACGATTGTGGGGGCAATAAAACCAAGATTCCATCCGCCCCTATTCCAAATCTTCGGTCGCAGCATAAGCGCATGGCCGTTTCGTTATGCCAAAACTTTGAATCAACGGCCTGACTCGCCCAAGTCGAAGATGGTGAGAGCAAATCCACCAACACAAAATCATTGCCGCAAGCTTGGTATTTATAGAATTCAAATTGCATATCGTTTCAGCCGTGATGTTTCCACTGTGGCAAACATACTAACGGAGCCAAGGGAACGTTCAATTAGCGAATTCCAGTTTTTGGCACGATTTTTGAACATTAATTGGGGATTTCGGTTAACCCATAAACACATACTATGTCAAAATTTCGCCAACATGGAGCTACGGTGCTCATCGCATTTTTGGGAAGCTTGCTAGGGGCTTGGATCGTATACGGCCTCCAAAAAAGACCTGCCTTGCATCCTGCCAATTGGGGCTCTGCGCCTGTCACTTTGACGGCCTTCCCTGAGCATATTGTGGAACATCCCAATTTCGTAACCACCGCAGCCATGGTGACTCCCTGTGTCGTGCATATCAAAACCAAAGGCAGTGCTCAAGGATCTTTCAAAGGCGAAATTCCCCCGGGTATGGACATGTTTCGGGACTTTTTCAACGGTCCGGACATGATGCCGAGAGGTCCTCAAATGGGCTCCGGTTCCGGAGTAATTCTCTCCGCGGATGGGTACATTGTAACCAACAATCATGTCATTAAAGAAGCAGATGAAATCGAAGTCATCCTTAATGATAAACGGAGTTTCAACGGCAAGGTGGTAGGTCAGGACCCAAGTTCTGACCTTGCTGTCGTCAAAATCGAAGCCAACGATTTGCCCTTTGTCAAAATCGGGAATTCCGATAAACTCCAGATCGGGGAATGGGTTTTGGCTGTTGGCAACCCGTTTAATTTGAATTCCACCGTCACCGCAGGGATCGTTTCGGCCAAAGCCCGTAACATTAACATTTTGGGTGGAGGCACCAGCCTGGAAGCATTCATCCAAACGGATGCAGCGGTCAATCCCGGGAACAGCGGTGGTGCTTTGGTCAATGTCCAAGGGGAATTGGTCGGGATCAATACGGCCATCGCATCGAGCACCGGAGCTTACCAAGGGTATGCCTTTGCGATTCCTGCCAATTTGGTGACCAAAGTGGTGGAAGACCTCAAGGTTCACGGAACGGTGCAGCGTGGTTTCTTGGGTATCCAAATCAGGGATGTGGATGCGGCCTTGGTCGAAAGCGAGGATCTCGAGGTCATTAGTGGGGCGTATGTAGCCGATTTCATGCCGAATTCGGCTGCCGAAGAAGCGGGTATCCAAAAAGGCGACGTGATCACCAAAGTGGAAGGGCAAAGCATCAAATCCACTCCTGAACTCATGGAAATCGTAGGCCGCAAAAGGCCCGGTGAAAAAGTGTCTTTGGAAATCAACCGCAAAGGGAAATCACAAACCTTTGAAGTCAAATTACGCAATGCAGACGGTAAAGCGGAATTGGTCAAAGCCGCTCCCAAAGAGGAAGATAGCGACTGGCTAGGGGCCAAACTGGAGCGTGCATCTCGCAAAGAACTCGAGAGCCTCAAACTGGAATCAGGAATCAAAATCAGCAAACTTGGTAGCGGTAAATTGAAAGAAAGCGGTATCCGAGAGGGTTTCATTATCACCAAGGTGGACAAAACCGAGGTCAACAGCCCCAAAGCCTTGCGAGAACTGGTACGCGGCAAAAAAGGCGGTCTGCTCATCGAGGGCCTGTACCCCAACGGCACCAAAGGCTTTTACGGGATAGAAATTCCTTGATAAGAATTACAGCGTCCGCAGGAAGGCCAGCAAAGCCTGTTTTTCCTCTGGATTAAGGTGGATTTGCCCTGCCTCACCCGCTCCCTCGGTATAGTGTTGCAACACAGTTTCTAAGGTTGCTGCAGATCCGTTGTGAAAATAAGGAGCGGTCTTGGAAAGAAGCACCAGCGGCGGTGTTCGAAATCGCCCTCGGTCCTCTTCCAACAAACTAATGGCAGCCCTACCAGGATCCGACGAGTCCACACCCAAATTATAGAAACGTCCATCGGTCAACGATGGACCGTGATGACAACGAATGCAACCCGCTTTGCCTTTGAACAAAGCCAAACCTTGTTCGGTATTCCGATGAGGGGACGTGTGCGCTCTTGTTGACGAATGTTCAGTGGTTGGATCCCCTTTTTTCATAGGGTGTCCAATCTCTTTCACATATTCCCGTATCGCCAAAAGGTAGCCTGCCGCCAATGATTGACCCGAATACAATCGATTTAAAATAACTTTGTAACGGGTAAAGTGCTGCAATTTCCTATCCAAGTCAACAGGGTTCATATCCTGGTCACGATGCGCGGTCAAGGCGGCCAAAACTCCTTGACTACCGTAACGTAACGGGGTCACTCCCCCATCCCACATCAACGGTATATCCTGGGGGAGTCCGATCAACGTAGGCGTATTTCGTACAGTCTGCCTGCCCCAAACCCCTTTGGAAAAGGGTACGTTGTCTGCAAAGGCATGTTCGGCCTTGTGGCATGATGCGCATGAAACACGACCATCGCTGGAAAATCGGGGGTCCTCAAAGAGGGCTTGTCCAATTGCTGCAGCCGAAGTTGTTAAGCCTGTGGATTCGCTGCTTTGATCTGCACAAGATGCCAAGATCAAAATCCACAAACAACATCCGCTGAAACAAGACCTCAAGGCTCGGCGTAGGCAGGGTTGGATGCCAACGTGCTGTCGGTCAGGGTATGAAGGAAGGCAATAAGGTCCGACTTGTCTTGAGCGCTCAGCCTCAGACCACCGGTTTGAACCCTAAGATTGGCGTTCAAGGTGCTGCTCTGCACCACGCCATGGTCGTAATGGTCGATAACTTCCTCCAAGGTGGCCAAGCGACCATCGTGCATGTACGGTGCGGTGAGACCTACGTTGCGAAGGGAAGGGACTTTGAATTTGCCTCGATCGCCCGGCAGTCCGGTAACCACCTGGAAGCCCGGTTGGAGGACCGAGTCCAATCCGTTGTTCTCAAACAAACGATTGGTAAACAAGGCCCCACCATGACAGTGAAAACAATCCGCTCCCGTAGGACGACCAGTACCCGGGGCGGAAAATTCACGCATGAACAAATCAAAGCCGCGTTGCTCGGCAGGAGACAAGGTTGCCTGACCCATACGGGCCTTATCAAACTTGGAACGCCAGGAAGTCATGGACAAAAGGAATTGCTCCAGGGCTTTTTGGAAGCGCTCCACATTCACGGTTTCGTCGCCAAAGGCCTTGCCAAACCGCTCCCTGTACGCCGCATCACCTCGAAGCCTGGACAGGGCCTCCTCCAAGGGTAAATGCATTTCCAATGGATCCTGAACAGGCTGAACCACCTGGTCCCTAAGGTTGGGAGAACGCCCATCCCAAAAAAAGCGATTTGCCCATAACAAATTAAAAACAGGCATGGCATTGCGGGATCCGAGCGTACCGTTGACGCCTCGTGAATAAACCAAGGTATCCGTAAAGGCATGATTGGGCAAATGGCATGAGGCACAGGCCACGGTACGGTCTAAACTCAACGCTTTGTCATAAAAAAGTTGACGACCCAGGGCTACCCCCTCCACCGTAGCGGGATTATCCGAGGGCCATGGCAAAGATGGAAAACCAAGACCAGGTGGCGGCAGATCCACGGTGAAGGGTGTGGGTGCGGGGAAAATCTTGGGCTGATCGGGTCTACAACCAAGCAAAAATGAGCCCAATAGCAAAACCCAAGAAATTCGAAACGACGCCAAATTCTCCAAGGCTTAGGGGTTGGTGCTTGACATTCCTTTCCACGCAAAGGCCCCGCCAAGGTTGGAGGCTAATTTCTCGGCAACCCGGTCCCCTAAGGAGGCGTGAGAAAAAGAAGAAGAATCGGTGATCCAATGGGTATGACTACCGTCAAAAAACTGACGCATACGCAATTCAACCTTCATGGTTTCCAACACTTTGTTCAAGGTGGTGGAGGGAAAGCGCAAGGTCATGGGGCGATAATAGGTATCCCCACCCAAATGATAGGAAAAACCTCCGTTCAAGGGTGGATCCGTCCGTTGATACTGTCCTTCCAATTTAAAGAAGATATAACCTGTGTTCCAATTCCAATGCATATGGGCACTGTTGAGCAAAGAGAGCGGATTTGACACCGGCCATAACGCAGGGTCGCTGTGGTTTCGCAGGGAATCAACCCCTACGGCCAGACGAAATGCGATAAATGTTCCGGAAGGGGCTGTATTTGAAATTTTCCATGAATACTGAATTTGGCGCTCCAAATCCGCATAGGCTACTGCATCGGGGAATTCCAACCAGGAACTGTCCGAACGCTGCAAAGCAAAACCGGTTAAGTAATATTGACAATGGTTAATTTCGATTTGATTCAAGGTGGTTGGTAACCAACTTTGGTTAAGAATCAACGGAACAGCGGCGCCTGGAGGTGGTCCCATTTCGTAAACATGTCCCAACTGCAAAAACAAGCCGGTGGAGGCAGGCGGCTCAGGAGACTTGGACTGACATCCTAACATCAAAAACAGGAGGATGCCAAGGCCATAACTTTGGATTTTGTTCATGGCGAGGCAATTCATGGCAAGCAAATTAAAAGTAGTCGTTCCATTAAGGAACATCTTGAATTTGTGGGGTATGGAACAAGTCCTCCTCCTCATTGGACCATAGCAATTGCAAACCTTCCCCATCAAAAAGCATGAAACGCAAGGGGGAAGGTACCAAAACCAATTTAGCTCTCCTTGCCGGTTGTCCCGCTGTTTCCCAACCCACCAGGATGCCTTCATCCATGGGCAACTCATAGGATCCCTCTTCGATGACTGATTCGTTGTATCCTGAAGCCATATAAGCAGTAGGTAACAATACTTCTTGGCCTGGAAAATGAGCTTCATGGATCTTTTGAAGTTTGGCCTCCAAATAGGATCCATATTCTTGGTTAAAGGCATCCTCGGCATCGGTCATTGCGTCTTCTACTTCATCGTAGGTCGGGTCCGAATAATTCAATCCAACCAATTGATTTCGCAAAGCGATAAGGGCCATAAAGTCTTGGTCCAAGCTGTCTTTTTTCATGGAAAATTGCTTTATTCTTTGCAAAAATACAAAGTTATTGGCATACCAAGCACCAAGCTCAGCCATGGTACAGTCATCTGGCCTTGAAATTATCTTTGGGGCATGAAAATAAAATTTGGAACCGATGGATGGCGGGCCATTATCGCTCGTGAATTCACCGTTGATCAGGTAGCCAGAGTTGCTCAGGGTACGGCGTCATGGCTTCTTACGCATCATTCGCATCCTTCGGTGGTTTTAGGCTCGGATTGCCGCTTTGGTGGGCGCATGTTTGCCGAGGTCGTTGCCAAAGTCATGGCCCAAAATGGGGTCAAAGTCCTCTGGGACCAAAACGATTTTGTTTCGACCCCCATGGTCTCTTTAGGTACCTTTCAAAAGGGTGCCCAAGCGGGCATCATTCTCACGGCTAGCCATAATCCACCGGCTTACAACGGATTCAAAATCAAAGCCCATTACGGAGGTCCTGCCATTCCATCCATGATCAGCGAGGTCGAGGCCCTGATTCCAGAGGAGATTCCCACCCTGACTCATACTGTGGATCATTGGATTTCGAAAGGAATGGTCCAGAAATTGGATTTAATGCAGGCTTATCTTGACCAAATTCGCTCAAATTTTGATTTGGACGCTATTGCAGGCATTTCCCATGGCCTCGCCTTCGATGCCATGTACGGTGCGGGTCAACGCGTGATTCCGGCCTTGTTTCCCAAAGCCCATTTACTTCATTGCCAACACAATCCCGGCTTCAACGGTCAGGCCCCTGAGCCTATCGCTCGCAATCTCCATGAGCTCTCCACAACCATGGCGGGTCAATCACACTTGAAAATTGGACTGGCCGTGGACGGTGACGCCGACCGCATTGGACTTGTGGATTCTTCGGGAAATTTTATGGATTCGCACCATATTTTAATGTTATTGGTGGCTTACTTGGCTGGTGTCCAAAAGCGCAAAGGCCGGGTGGTCGTCTCCTTTTCGGTAAGTCCCCGTATTGCCAAAGTATGCGAACATTTTGGGCTGGAACTTCAGGTCACCCCTATTGGCTTCAAATACATCTGCGAAATCATGTGTCATGGGGGTGTTTTAGTGGGCGGCGAAGAGTCGGGTGGCATTGCCATCGACGGCTATATCCCCGAAAGGGATGGGATATGGATCGGTTTGACCCTAATGGAATACATGGCCAAATCTGGTAAAACCTTGGAAGAACTTATCCAGGAAGTTTATGCCATTTCAGGAACCTTTTGGTACGATCGATGGGACTTGCACATCGAAGACGCTCACAAGGCAGAGGTTATGAGCAAATTGGCTAACGGGACATACACCCACTTCGGACCCTATACCGTTCAACGAACCGAATCGACCGATGGCTATAAATGCTGGCTCAACGAGAACGATTGGGTGATGTTTCGCGCATCGGGCACCGAACCTGTTTTGAGAATTTACGCCGAGTCCAATACCCGCGTGGAAACAGAAGCCATTCTCAAGGCTGCCCAAAGTACCCTCTACGAGGCGTAACTTCGTTGCGGTTGCGCGTTCCGCCGCTGGCACTTCGGTGCTGGAGGAAAGTCCGGACAACGCAGAGCGCCAGGCTTTGGAAACAAAGACCGGGGTAACCCGGTAGAAAGTGCCACAGAAAAGAACCGGCCGCAAGGTCAAGGGTGAAAACGTGAGGTAAGAGCTCACGCGCTCCGATGGTGACATCGGTTTGGGGTAAACCTCCTGGGTTGCAAGGCCGTGTATACCGGGGCAGCGCTGCTCGCGCATTCCCGGGGGGTAGGCCGCTTAGATAAATGGTGGAAATGCCGCAAGGCATACAGAATCTGGCTTATAGCGCAACCTTTTTTTATTAATTTCTACCCATTTTCACCAGATAATTTCAGTTTTGAACAAATTCTCTAGCTTTGTATAGTAAATTAGACAATGTTTATGAGGATTCTTGTTGTTGACGATGAGGCCACCATCAGGGATAGCCTAAAGGATATCCTTGAGAGCGAGGGTTTTGACGTAGAATTGGCCGGCGACGGAATACAGGCTCTTCAAATCCTAGGAGACCATGAATTCGACTTGGTCCTGTCCGATATCAAAATGCCCCGTATGGACGGCATCGAGTTGCTTTCCCATTGTGCTAGGCATTATGCTCATTTACCGATCATCATGATATCAGCCCATGGTAATGTGCAGACCGCAGTCGAAGCCACCAAACTTGGGGCCTTTGATTTCATCACCAAACCATTGGATTTGGACAGGCTGCTGATTACCATTCGGAATGCCCTTCAAATCCGTGCACTTAAGCAAGAAGCCATCACCTGGACCCAGGATGATCTGGATCCTGTAGAACTCCAAGGGCAATCCCCTGCCCTTCTTAGTCTCAAAGAAACCTTGCAAAGGGTAGCACCTACCGATGTTCGTATCCTGATTAGTGGGCAAGCCGGTACCGGCAAAGAATGGATTGCCCGATTCATCCATCGACTGAGCCCTCGAAATCACGGCCCCTTCGTTTCCTTGAACTGTGCAACGGTCCCGGCGGATAACCTAGAATTAAAGTTATTTGGCCAAAGTGACCCCTCGGGAGATACCCTCTTGCCTAAAGGTTATTATAACCAAGCACTGGGAGGTACCTTATTCCTGGATGAAATTGCGGATTTGCCTGGCCCCGCGCAGTTGACCTTGGTTCGCTTATTGGAATCCTCCAAAAACCAAGGAGCTTCAAGCCGTCACGGGGTTCGAATCCTGGCCGGAAGCCAAAAGGATCTCGTTCAACTCATCGATGAAGGTAAATTCAGGTTGGATTTGTACCACCTACTCAGTGTAATCCTCGTTCATTTGCCTTCCCTTCATCAGCGCCGCGAAGATATCCCCATGCTCGCAGGCATCTATCTCAACCGAATTTGCAAACAATACCAGCTTCCATCCCTGCATTTTGAATCGGAAGCCCTTCGCGCTTTGCAAGCCCTACCATGGACAGGTAATTTGCGTGAACTCAAAAACGCGGTTGAACGCCTTGCCATCCTTGCTGGCCCCAACATCACCCGTAAAGACGTTCAACAATATATACAGCCCATCTTGTCAGAAGGTTACCAGGAGAATTCGATGGCGCACCATAAACAAACTGAGCATCAGTCCCTTATTTCAACCTTGGAGGAAGATAATTTTCAGCGTTTCAAGGAGCTCACGGAGAAGATTTTTGTGGAGCTTAAACTCAAAGAAAATCAGTGGAACATCGCCAAAACCGCTGAGAGCATCGGCATACAACGCTCACACCTCTACAACAAAATTGAGCGCTACCAGCTCTCCAAGCCCAAAACAAAAATCTAAGGAGAATTTCTATCGAATCACTCGAATTGTCCCCGAATACGAAACATCGTTACCGTCATCGTTCACTTTGAGCAAATAATAATAATTCCCAGCTTCAAGGCCCGGAGCATCCCAATCGTTTTGGTAATTATCGGAATGAAATACCGTTTGACCCCATCGATTAAACAAAGTAAACCGTGATCCAGGGTACAGATACAGGTATTTGATCTTGACCTTGTCGTTGATATCATCACCGTTGGGCGTAATAACATTGGGTACCACCACTTCCCGATACGGTACTCCGAACTCCAAAACGTTGGAATAAGACCGGAAAACAGCGTCAGGACGTTCCGTGTACAATCGAAGTTTGTACTGGCCTTTCTTACGGGGTTTTCGATACGACAGCAGCGTGTCTGCCCAATTGGCCGTGTCCACCACCCAACCCAATTCAGGTCGTTTAAGGTCAAATCGCTCTATTTGATACTTGGCCATATCCCAACCCAAATATCCGTTCCAACGTAAAGACATCAAGGAATCATCCTCGTTGGTCTCAGGTTCGTTCACCAAGCGAATGGTCGATAACGTGCGTGATCGAATATTCCGAATTCCGTTGATGAGGTTGAGGTCCACATTGTAGCTAATAGGTTCGTCTTTGGGCAATACCGGGGCATAGACATCACGGTGTCGGAGAGAATCTACAGAAGGTTCAATCCAAAAACGATTGGTCAAACGAATGGGATTTTCCCCTGGCCGATAGCGATATAAGTTGTAACCGTTAAACCAAGCGCGGTTCAACGAGTCGTTATTCGGATCAATTCCCCAATTCAGGATGACTGCATTTTCGTTGATAGTGTCGAGCGTCACGTTTTCCATTAACAAGGGCGCTCGATAATCCGGACAATTGCTAACGTTAATAATCAACGTATCAAACTCGTTCATAAACAGATCGCAACGATTTCCGAAGGTATTGTTATCGGTTCCTTTACGGCTAACCAAGTAATAACGACCGTTTTTTTCAAAGCCTCTGGTCAATCGCAACCAAATATTACGGGTACGACCGTCGCTGATGCACGTATCGGGCCTGGCTTCCTGGATTTGAACCAAATCTCCGTCCGGGTCATAGAGCCTAAATTCCGAACCATTTCGTTCAATGGAATTGCAGGCCACCAAGGAGTTAAGTTCTACTTTAAAGGTTGTATCGGTGGTGCACTGCAAGGCCGTCGAGCCAAACTTGAAAGCGGGACGTATGTTGTCGCAATACCGTCCAATACCCAAAATAACTTGAACGTCAACCTTCACATAGCCCACCAAGACGCCATTGCGGTATTCATCAACCTTCAGGGCAAAGATTGAGGTTTGTTGAGTGTTGGAGAAAAAACTGATATTACCGTTGCTGGGATTGATCGATATTTGATTACCGACCACATTGGCTGGAACCTGAGGCGTTCTTGGTGCCAAATAGTTGGCGTTCACATTCCATCCCGTCAAAGCGGAGGTTAAAGAATAAACCACAGAATCTCCTTGAGGTTCAGAAACATCAAAAACCACCGTTACCGGTTCTTGAATGCAATACGCCGGTACTTGAAACGAATTGAAACGCGCGGAGGTATTGCCAGCTGGGATATTGTTGTTAAGATAAGAATCAATAAAAAAATTCTGTTGGCCCGGAGCAGGTCCCAAGGTATTATTCGTGTTGCGGCAGCACCAACCGGCATTGACAGATTGTCCCCACACAAAATACCAATCGTTGCAGGTAGGAGTTGTGGCTGAGAAGGGCAAAGTAACCGTACCGGTCCACTTGTATTCCTGCAATCCGTAACGCGTTCCACCGTTGCAGGTGCTGGGGTCTATGGTACAGGCCGTAACGACCTCGATCCCCGTACCCGGAACCCAGGTGACAGGCAACGTATAGGTTTGACCACATCCGTTACGGTAGTACATGTTCATATTGGAGGTCGTGAACGGACCTTGCATAATCGAATTGCAATCCCTGTATATAGTCAATGTAATTTGATATTCGTTGGGATTCGCCAATTTGGTGTATGTAATATTACCACCAGCAATATGGGTCGCACTTACTCTTCCTTGCATGAAAAGGAAGGAAGTGAACAGAGCCAAAAACTTTGGGAAGTAAGTAAGATAAATTCTCATTTATTTTATAATTTGAAGTGGGCCGTAAACCGGATCTTTGTCGATCACCCTCACAGTGTAATAGTAATTTCCTGCAGGTAGATTCGATGGAGACCAATCGTTACGATAGTTCTCGCTGCTAAATACTAACTGGTTCCAGCGATCAAAGATGGCGACTTTAGTTCCTGGGAAATATTCAATATCCTTGATAGTGAAATTATCATTTACCCCATCCCCGTTGGGTGTGATTACATTGAAAACAACCACGGGGCGGTCGATGATATCAAAGAAAATACGGTTGGAGTGTGCCACCAAGGAACTGTCGTCATTCACCGCTTGAACCCAAAGCCGGTACCTCCCTAATTTGGTTCCTTTCTGAATTCCGAAGGTGGTATCGGTGGTGGAGCCAACCCATAAACCTACGGTATCATTGACTGCAGTGACAAAGACATTATACTTCGAATTAGGCCAACCTTTGTAAGCCGGCCATCGAATTAACCCTATTCCCCTGTTCCCATTGTTGAGGGTGGTATCACCGGCCTGCAGAAAAATATTATTGACCGAATCTCCAAAATCGGTCTGCCCGTAATATTTCATTTCCAAAACGGCTAAGAAATCACGAGGCCCTTCGGTGGGATCTTGAACGGTGGTGGTCAACACCGTGTCTTGGAGGTTAGCCACCGAAGCAAATCGGTACCAACGAGAGGAGTTTAGACTATCGTTTTTGTAAAGAATGTAACGCTTAAAATAAGTAGTGTCAAAATTTTCGGGGGTCGACCAAGTGAGCACAATATTCCTGTTATTGGGCTGAACGTCCACATTGCGCATTCGGATTGGCGTATTGTACTCGTAACAGGTATTCAATCGAACAATAATAGTATCAAATTCCTGGGTTCCAGAACCACAATCGCCCAATAACGTGTTGTTATCCAAGCCCCTTCGGATCACCAAATGATGGTCTCCATTGACCAGAAATTCAATTGCGGATTCCACCGTGATGGAATCCACCCGGTTTCCATTGCAGGTAAAGGAAACCTTGCGGATTTGCATCAGCTGGCCGGCAGGGTCATACAACCTAAAATCTGTACCGTTGGTATCTATACTGCTGCAGATGAGTGCGCCGGATTTGGCTTTAAGACCAATGAGTTTGGTATAGCATGGAGGATTGACCACCGGCCAGCGAGAGGTGGTATCGATGGATTTGAAACCACCAAAATAAATACCTTGGCATTGCCCAATGGGAGAGAACAACCACCCTTCGCTCTGAGACGAATTAGGATAAGTGAGACCAGCAGTGGTTGGCGATACAATCCATTGGGTGGAATTACGGGACCATGCTGGAAGAGGTGCACCAATATTCGCACTGTTCACCACATAAGCTATTGTTCCTGGAGCGTTATGCAAACCCAAGACCGCCGTGCCGCCAGCCCAGGTTGTGCAATTGGGTTTATTCTCGATATGAACCTCAATGGTGTTGTTGCATTCGTTGAGGACAATTTGAAATGTGCCCAATAACGAGGTGCACTGAAACATCGGTAATTGATAATATGAAACCACCAATTTGCGATTGGGATAAGAACCCACCGTTTGGTACGAAATCGTACCGTTTCCATTTAAGTTGGACCACCAATCTTGCCATGGACCCATGACACAGTTTTTGGGCACTGTGGTAGCTGTACTCGGAATAGACGCTGAGGTGTACGTCGTCGGCTGACCGGGAGAGAAGCTAATCCAGCCGTTGGTCCCCACCCAAAACTGGGTGTAGTTGTTGCCAAAATAACAAAACGAGAATCCAATTTGATAAGGACCTGCGACACCATCATCGGCGCTACTGAATTCCCCGGTCAAAGAAGCGCCCGCATAAGGCATGGGCGAAAAGGGAATTGTGCTAATGGCATAGGTTTGAGCTGTGACGTTGCCAACAGGTAGGGTAAGCAAGACCATGCACACCAAACCCCAAAATCCCAGGAACAATGATGGGGCCTTGACGCGTTGAAATATAGATTTCAAGAAATGGCTTTTAGACAAACCGAAAATTAAGACCGTTTTGGGCTAAAAAAGTAATTTCGGAGTCCCAATGGAAGGTTTAATCTGTTTTTAAAATTCCCCTTTGGCGGAGATTTTAAGTACTTTTGTGGCCGAATGAAGCATATCCGGAATTTTTGTATTATCGCCCACATTGACCACGGGAAAAGCACCCTTGCCGATCGTTTACTCCAAATCACTCATACGGTGGAGGATAGGGATCTTCAAGCCCAGACCCTCGACGACATGGATTTGGAACGTGAGCGGGGCATCACCATCAAAAGCCATGCCATCCAAATGAACTATAGACTTGATAATCAAGACTATATTTTGAATTTGATTGATACCCCCGGCCACGTGGATTTCTCCTACGAGGTATCCAGAGCCATTGCATCCTGCGAAGGCGCCTTGCTCATTGTGGATGCCTCCCAGGGCATCGAGGCGCAAACTATCTCCAACCTGTATCTCGCCTTGGAGCACGATTTGGAGATTATTCCGATTCTCAATAAGATGGACTTACCTTCCGCCTCCCCGGAGGAAGTCAAAGACCAAATCGTCGAACTCTTAGGTTGCCAAAGAGAGGATATTCTCCCTGCAAGTGGTAAAACCGGCCTTGGTGTGGACAAAGTCCTCGAGGCCATCGTCCACAGGATCCCTCCCCCCCAAGGAGACCCTGCTGCGCCCTTGCAGGCCTTGATTTTTGACTCCATGTACAACAATTACCGAGGGGTCGTCGCCTATTTCAGGGTTTTTAACGGAAGAATCCGTAGCGGCGAAAAGGTGAAGTTCGTCAATTCAGGAAAAGAATACGGGGCCGATGAGATCGGCATCCTCAAAATGAAACCTCAACCCAGAGAATACGTCGAAACAGGCGATGTGGGCTACATCATATCGGGGATCAAACAAGCCAAGGAAGTGCAGGTAGGCGATACCATCACCAGCCTTGAACGATCCTGCGCAGAAGGAATCAAAGGTTTTGAAGAGGTTAAACCCATGGTTTTTGCAGGAATTTACCCTGTAGATACTGAAGATTATGAGGAACTTAGGGACTCCATGGAAAAGCTTCAATTGAACGATGCCTCCTTAGTCTTTGAGCCCGAATCATCGGCGGCTTTGGGCTTTGGGTTTCGTTGCGGTTTCCTGGGGATGTTGCATATGGAAATCATCCAAGAGCGATTGGAACGGGAATTCAACATGACCGTCATCACCACCGTTCCCAACGTGTCGTATTTCTGCATGACCACCAAGGGGGAAATGCTCACCGTCAACAACCCCTCCGATCTACCCGATCCCAGCCATATTGACTTTATCGAAGAACCCTATATTCATGCCCAAGTCATCACCAAGGCGGACTATATAGGACCCGTCATCGCACTGTGCATGCACAAACGTGGCGTGATCACCAACCAGACCTACCTAAGCAGTGACCGAGTCGAAATCACCTTTGATATGCCGCTGGGGGAAATCGTCTTTGACTTCTACGATAAACTCAAGACCATATCCCGCGGTTATGCCTCCTTTGATTACCATTTGATCGGATACCGCCAATCCAAATTGGTACGCATGGATATACGGCTCAACAGCGAACCGGTGGATGCCCTGTCTGCCCTGATTCATGCCGATAAAGCCTATGATCTGGGCAAAAAAATGTGCGAAAAATTACGGGAACTTCTCACCCGTCAACAGTTTGAAGTCGCCATCCAAGCCTCCATTGGCGCCAAAATCATCGCCCGCGAGACCCTCAAAGCTTTGCGCAAAGATGTAACCGCCAAATGTTACGGAGGAGACATTTCCCGTAAGCGCAAACTTCTCGAAAAACAGAAAAAGGGAAAAAAACGCATGCGCCAGGTAGGCAATGTCGAAATACCCCAAAGTGCTTTTTTGGCGGTGCTCAAATTGGATTAACGCCTTAGCCAACCATTCAACAAATGTCCTCCCCCTTACTTCTTGACGGCAAAGGCACTGCTGCACAAATTCGAGAAGAATTGAAGGTGGCCAATAGCCAACGCAGGGCAGCAGGTCAACGACCCCCTTTGCTGGCAGCCGTTTTGGTGGGGAACGATGGAGGCAGTGAATCGTACGTCGCTCACAAAATCAAGGCCTGTGCCGAAGTTGGCTTCGAGTCCAGGCTGCTACGGTTCACGTCCGATATCAGCCAAGACGAACTCCTGTCGGTGGTCAATGGACTCAACAACGATGACCAAGTGGATGGATTCATTGTACAGCTACCCTTGCCTCCCCATATCGATGCGCAAGTCATCAACCTTGCCATTGACCCCACCAAAGATGTTGACGGCTTTCACCCTGTCAATGTGGGACGCATGGCCTTGGGCCTCCCTACCTTTTTGCCGGCCACCCCTTCGGGGATTTGTGAATTGTTAAGAAGAAACGGTATCGTCACCGGCGGGATGCATGCCGTGATCCTTGGTCGGAGTGCCATCGTGGGTTCTCCCCTGGCGCAGCTGTTGGCTAGGCCGCAAGAACCCGGCAATTGCACGGTCACCCTCTGCCATTCCAGAACCCAAGGCCTCAAGGAGCATTGCTTGAGAGCAGATTTGTTGGTGGCGGCCATGGGGAAACCCGGCTTTGTCAAGGCCGACATGGTCAAACCCGGTGCGGTCGTGGTGGATGTGGGGACTACCAGGGTTGAAGACCGCAACAGGCCGTCAGGATTTGTCCTTCGTGGGGATGTGGCCTTCGACGAAGTTGCTCCCCTGTGCAGGGCAATCACTCCTGTTCCCGGTGGCGTAGGCCCTATGACCATCGCAAGCCTCTTGACCAATACCTGGCAAGCCGCAACTGCCTCTTAAACCCCTTTCCCAACACCAATATGGCGGCCCAAGTCGCAAAACACAGCCTGCAATCGGTTCAGCTACCGGTCATGGAGCAATTTCTCAGTTTGCAGGGGGAAGGAAGAAATACCGGTCAAGTCGCCTATTTCATTCGCCTTGCGGGTTGCGATGTGGGTTGTGTTTGGTGCGATGTCAAAGACTCTTGGGACGCAGAGAAACATCCGTTGCGAAGCGTGGACGAATTGGTCCAAGATGCCCTTCGTTCAGGTTCTCCTAACATTGTCATTACTGGAGGGGAACCTTCCCTCTATGACCTTACGGAATTAAGCAAGCAACTACGGGCTGCAGGGCTGCAGGTATGGTTGGAAACCGCTGGAGTTTATCCCCTGCGCGGTGAATTTGACTGGATATGTCTCTCCCCCAAAAAGTTCAAAGCTCCCCTACCGGAGTGCTTATCCGTTGCCAATGAATTCAAGGTCGTCGTTTACCATCCCTCCGACTTGTCTTGGGCACTAGGTTTCTTGGACCAACTCCATCAAGATTGCCTCCTGTATGTACAGCCGGAATGGGACAAGAGGCTTAGCATCACCCCGCATCTTCTGCGTTATCTTCAAGAGAACCCCCGATGGACCTTGTCCCTGCAAACGCATAAATATCTTGACATCCCCTAAAATTCATCGGAGCAGGGGCTCTTTGAAAAAGGCCCTTTTGAGCAGCCCTAAGAGGATCTTGGGGCTAGGTTTGCTCCTTGTCTTGGGTTTGGAGCCATGGGCCCTTGCACAAAACGACGATTTGATTTTCGTGGATCAGCGCAAAGCGGAAGCTTCTTTGGCCAAGGCCGTTGAGCCGGCCGCATTGGGGGAATACGTCAAGGCCATGAGCAGGGTTATGGTCGTTTGCCAACAATACAAGGACTATGCCCCTGCTTGGTTGACCCTGGGCGAGCTTCACTTGAAATTACAAGAATGGGAGCCTGCGGTCAAGGCCTATGAAAATTCCATTCGGCTACACCAAAGGCTTTCGATCAAGGCTTACCACGGTTTGGCCCAAGCCGCTATGCAAGTAGGCAATTATGAAAGTATTCTAAAGCACTGCGTCGAAGTACCTACCTTTCGATTGGCTTCCGAAGGTCAATTGCGGGATCTTGCCTTGTGGCGAAAACAAGCTCAATGGGCACTGGAGGCCATGAAGCGTCCTGAGCCTTTCAACCTTCAGGCGGCTCCCTCGGCGTTGTTGGGCGATGGCGCCAGCTACCTTCCTTGTTTATGCCGCAATGGAACCCAAATTGTCTTTACGCGAAGGGGAACAGAAGGAGAAGATTTCTATGAGAGTCAATTGATCGACAGCAATTGGCAGCAGGCCCATGCTCTGGAAAGCCCGCTCAATTCCGACTTGGATGAAGGCGGGTGTTGGCTGAGCCCTGATGGACAAATGATTTGGTTCACAGGATGTTACAGGGATGGAGGCCTGGGGTCTTGCGATTTGTATTACAGCATTCGAAAAGACGGACGCTGGCAAAATGCCGTATGGGCCGGTTCGGTCATCAACTCCACCGGTTGGGATGCGCAACCCACCCTGAGCAGCGATGGTTTGACTTTGTATTTTGCGAGCACCCGCCAAGGCGGTTTGGGCGGCAGTGATTTGTGGGTTAGTTACGGGAAAATAGATTCTACCGATTGGCCACTGGATACGTTGGGAAACCCCGAGTCCACGCCTTGGTGGCAGTGGAAGGCTATGGAACCAGACAAACTCCTTTGGACCGAACCCATATCCCTAGGGCCGACATTGAACACCGCATACAACGAGAACAGTCCCTACCTGCATCCCAACGGAAGGGACCTGTACTTTGCATCTGCCGGGAGGGAAGGCATGGGCAATATGGATCTTTATCGCGCTCGAAAATACTCAGGGCCTGTGGCGTCGGATTCGCCATCGCATGCATGGACAGCGGACTTTCAACGGCTCCGAAAAATGGGGGTACCCGTGGTACTTTGGCATGAACCGATCAATTTGGGCTACCCCTTGAACACCCACACGGATGAAATGGGATTCGTCTTGGAGGCGAACGGGAATTCTGCCTGGATGAGCAGGCCGTACCAGGGCCGTATCGCCTTGCATCGCATTGGGTTGGCCAAGTCGGCCTTGCCCTTGATGGATCCCGAAATACCGGTTTTGGCCCAGATTCCGGATTCCCTCGCAAGTCCCAAAGCAGTACAAGAATGGATCCTACGCGATATTTATTTTGAGGTGAATGCCGCCACCCCGTTACCCGCTTCCAGGGCATCCTTGCTTCAATTGGCCGCTTGGATCAAGAAGAATCCAGAGCTACGCATCGAGGTTCAGGGCCATACGGACAATACCGGTAACAACGAAAAGAATCGAATACTCTCGCAACAAAGAGCAGACGCCGTGCTTCGCTCGCTGCTTGGTAAAGGCTGCGCAGCAAGCCAATTAAGTGCTGTAGGTTACGGGGCCTCCCGCCCCATCGCCAGCAACAACAGCGCCGAAGGACGGGCCCTCAATCGCCGTACGCAAATCAAGATTCTTCCTTAGTGAAGGAACGAACCGTTTGGTCCAAGGACAATAACCGGTCCAACAAACGAGGTAATTGTTGAAGGGGTAACATATTGGCCCCATCGGATAAGGCAAGGGACGGATTAGGGTGGGTTTCCAGAAAAATACCTTGGGCACCGCAAGCAATGGCGGCTTTGCCGATGGTCTCTATGAATTCCGGCGTCCCCGCGGTCACTCCGCTTTCTTGATTGGGCTGCTGCAGGGAATGGGTAATGTCCACCACAACCGGATATCCAAGATTCTGCATGCGCGGTATGGAACGAAAATCAACAATTAAATCATGATAACCAAACTGGGTTCCCCTTTCGGTCAGCCAAATCCGGGGATTGCCGAGGCGGGCTACCTTTTCGGCAGCGAATTTCATCGAGGAAGCGGACATGAATTGCCCCTTCTTGATGTTAACCCAACGGCCTGTGCGGGCCGCGGCCTCCAATAAATCGGTTTGCCTGGCAAGGAATGCCGGTATTTGAAGAACATCCACATGGTTCGCGGCCATGGAGGCCTCCTGCGCATCATGGATATCGGTCAGAACCGGCAAGCGGTAACGCTCCCGAATGCGTCCAAGAACGCCCAAGGCCTCATGATCACCGATGCCTGTGAAAGATTTCGCTGAAGAACGATTGGCCTTGCGGTAAGAGGCTTTGAAGATAAAAGGCAGATTGCGTTCCTTGCAAAGCCCTTGGATCCTCTCGGCAATTTCTTGGCTTAGGTCTTCTGATTCTACAACGCATGGACCAGCAATCAAAAACATTCCGGAGCGACCTGCTTCTTTCAAGAAATCATCGTAAACATCAAGCGAAAGCATCTGTTTTTTTAATTGTTATAGGCTTTGCGCATTCCCCATATTGCCCACCACCTCAATTTGATCACCCCCCAAACGGCTTCTTTGATAATACCCTTGGAAATCTTACTACTTCCCAAAGTCCGATCGGTGAAAATGATGGGGACTTCTTTGATTTTGAAGCCACCCATCCAAGCCTTGAACTTCATCTCAATTTGAAAAGCATACCCCACAAAGCGAATTTGCCGAAGATTGATCTTCTCCAGGACGGGTCGGGTATAGCATTTGAATCCGGCTGTAGCATCACGAATGGGCAGGCCCGTGATGAACTGAACATAACGGGAGGCAAAATAGGACATCATCACACGGCTCATGGGCCAATTCACCACATTAACCCCCGTAACATAGCGTGATCCAACGGCCATGTCGCAGTCTTCTTCGCGGCAGGCCACGTACAATCGAAGGAGGTCGTCCGGGTTGTGGGAAAAATCCGCATCAATCTCAAAGAAATACTGATAATTCCTCTGCAATCCCCATTGAAAACCTGCAATGTATGCGGTTCCCAAGCCCATTTTGCCCGAACGTGGCAGAAGGTGCACCCTCCCTGGGTTTTGGTGCATGACCTCACGGACCAAGTCCTGGGTTCCGTCCGGTGACCCGTCGTCCACCACGAGGATTTCAAAGGGGTATGTCAGACCAAGGACCTTGTTCAGAAAGGCCGTAATGTTCTCTTTCTCGTTGTAGGTGGGCACAATTACCAGCGCGTCCGATGCCATGGCATGCAATTTACTTCACAAATCCTCACCTTCCAATGCAAGGGCTGACCGCAGGGCCGTAAATTTGAACATGCGCAATCCCCATCTCGATGCCGAGGGTTTGGAATCCGTTCAGCCTGAACAGGAACAGGAAATTCAGCTAAGGCCCAAGACCTTTGGGGATTTTGCCGGGCAGAACAAGGTCATGGACAACCTCAAAGTCTTTGTGGCCGCTGCCTTGGGTCGAGGCGAGGCCTTGGACCATGTCTTGTTGCACGGACCTCCCGGATTGGGCAAAACCACCTTGGCCCACCTCATTGCTAACGAGATGAAGGCGCAGATCAGAATCACCAGCGGCCCTGTTCTGGAAAAGCCAGGGGACTTGGCGGGCCTGTTAACAGGACTGCAGGCAGGCGATGTGCTTTTCATCGACGAAATACACCGACTCAGCCCGGTGGTGGAGGAATACCTGTATTCGGCCATGGAGGATTTCCGCATTGACATCATGATCGATAGCGGACCAAATGCCCGTTCGGTGCAAATCGGTCTGCAACCCTTCACTTTGGTTGGAGCCACCACAAGGTCCGGTTTGTTGACGGCACCGCTTAGGGCACGCTTCGGCATCAATGCCCGATTGGAATACTACGATGCGGGCTTGCTTGCCAAGATCATTGCTCGTTCATCTGCCATCCTGGGTGTCCCTATTGAAGTAGCAGGAGCCGAAGAACTCGCCCGACGCAGCCGCGGTACCCCGCGAATCGCCAATGCATTGTTACGAAGAACTAGAGATTTTGCCCAAATCAAAGGACAAGGGATTATTAGCCAAGTGATTGCGTCAATGGCCTTGGACGCATTACAAGTGGATCATCACGGTTTGGACGAAATGGATAACCGTATTTTGATGACCTTGCACGAAAAATTCTCCGGGGGACCGGTCGGCCTCAACACCATCGCCACCGCGGTGAGCGAAGAAGCCGGGACCATCGAAGAAGTGTACGAGCCATTTTTGATTCAAGAAGGATACCTCAAAAGAACACCCCGGGGCCGTGAGCTCACCGAGAGGGCCTACCGTCACCTCGGCAAAATCCCCCCTGCCCGGACGCCAAATTTATTCGGCTAATACGGAAATCCACCCCAGAGGGATGCATAATAATCATCCACAGTAAAGAACCCTTTGCGTTGCTTCAGCCATTCGGCGGCAAGAACTGCCCCTAGCCCGAAGGCTCGTCGATGATGCGCCTTGTGTTCCAAAGAAATTTGCTCAAAAGCGCTTGAGGCCCGCAGCGTATGTGTTCCTACCTCCCCTTCCTTGCGATGGCTGATGACCGGTAAAACTTGGGGATCGTCGGACAATTCCGGCGACCATTGCCGATAACGGGTGGATAGGGACAGCAAATCTTGAGCTGTCTGTAGAGCGGTGCCGCTGGGACTGTCTAATTTCTGCAAGTGATGAGCCTCGTGAAGTTCCAATTTAAATTCCGGTAAAGCCTCAAGCATGGCGGCAAGGTTCCGTCCCAATCTTCGGAAAATCTGAACACCGGGCGCAAAATTGGATGCCCATAACACGCTGCCCTCCAGTCGATCGCAAGTTTCTTGGATCTGAGGCAAACGTTCGTACCAGCCCGTAGTCCCAATCACGACTGGCAAACCCTGTTCCAAGGCTGCAAGAACATGGGCATGAACCAAGTCAGGACGACTCATTTCAAAGACCATGTCCACTTCGTGCTTGGCCAAGGGCTGTACCCAGGGATGGGCCGAATCATGAACCGCCACCAGGCGATGCCCCCGCTCTTGGGCAATTTCCATCGTGACCTGGGCCAATTTCCCGTTGCCCAAAAAGACCAGGTTCATATTTCCAACGATTTGAATTAAAAACGATAACGAAGACTCAGGGTGATGGGGTATCCCTTAGGCTCCGCATGGGCGGTGGTGAACCCTGCCCAGGGATTCAGGGGAATCCTTGAAGGAGGTATGGCGGGAACCACGCTAAAATCCAAACGATCAAAGGCTTTGAGATGAGCATCCACGTGGGCATCCAGAATCTGCAAGGCATAGGCTGCAAGGCTTAACAAAATGTAGGCATCGCGACTTCTTCTTAACAAATCTCTTTTTTGGATAAGAGAGGCCTCGGTATCCTTGCCCACAAAGGGGTCCACTGTGTTGGGATTTCCATCGGTTCGATCACGGTAAGCGTTGCGGTAGGTAAGATACAGATCAGCAGTTTGAGAGGTTTGATACACCATATAGCCTATTCCGCCCCATACAACCGGAACTTTCCAATAGGCTCGGTTGGTGATTTGCCCCCAACCCGGAAGCAAGGCTGCGCGGACTGTTACTTTGGATGGGGATTGAAGATACAAGCTGTCCTGAGCCTCCCCCGCAAAGCAAGTGAATGAAAGTATCCATACACAGAGCCCTATGGCCAACAATTTATTCACCCTAAAGCGTCCCATCGAAGATTAGGTCCAATAAGCGATTCAGGTCATCGGTATCGGTGAAGGGGATACGGATCTCGCCCTTTCCGTTGCCTTGAACCTGCACCCGCGTTGGACTTTCAAAATGCCTGCTGAGCCGGGTTTGAACCTGCAGGTAAGGGCCTGTTGATTCGGGCATTGTTCCCGCGGTGGTTGAAGGCGAGGTTGTTCTTGGAGCCGTCATGGCTTTGGCAGCCGCTTCCAAAGTGCGCACGCTCCATTTCCCCGAAAAGCATCTTTTGGCCAAATCCAACTGAACTTCGATGGGAGTGACCCCCGCCAAAACCTTGGCATGCCCCATTTCCAAATCCCCATTGCGTATGGACCATTGAATATCGGGGGGCAATTTGACCATCCTCATGTAATGGCTGACGTTGGGTCTTGACATGCCCACACGCTGACCGATTTGATCCTGATTCAAATTGCATTCCTCTTGAAGGCGGGCCAAAGCCAAACCGATCTCGATAGGGTTAAGGTCCTTCCTTTGGAGGTTTTCAACCAAGGCCATTTCAATCATGCCTTGTTGACCTGTATCAACCACATAAGCCGGCACCTCGGTCATCTTGAGCAAGCGAGCCGCCCTCAGTCGTCGCTCACCCGATATCAGCTGATACGAACCGGGTCCCACCCTGCGTACCGTCAAAGGCTGGATAATCCCCAATTGTTCAATGGATTGTTTGAGCTCATCCATAGCTTGCTGATCGAATTGATCCCTGGGCTGAAAGGGGTTGACTTTGATTTGATCCAAGGGAATGAATCCTTCGCGGACAGCCTGCTGAAGAACTTCTTGATCCTCGGGCGACAGGAGAGCGTTCAAGCCTCTGCCTAAAGCAAGTTTTTTGGGATTTGCCGCCATATCAATCGTTCAGGTACCGATCTTCTTCGGCGACCTGGGTGTAGTTGTTTTTTTGGAGTATTTCGCGGGCAAGGTGCAAATAATTGGTGGCGCCTTTGCTCGCTGCATCATGATGAATGATCGACAAACCAAAGCTGGGCGCTTCACTAAGCCGGGTGTTTCGGTGAATAATGGTATCAAAGGTCATGTGGCCCAGATTATTGCGGACATCCTCGGCGACTTGGTTGGATAGGCGCAACCGACCATCGTACATGGTCAATAGAATTCCCTCAATGCGTAATTCGGGGTTAAATCGGTTTTGCACAATTTTGATGGTATTCAAGAGCTTGCCCAATCCTTCCAAAGCAAAATACTCACATTGGACCGGGATGATGACCGAATTTGCAGCCGTTAAGGCATTGATCGTGATGAGGCCCAGGGAGGGTGAGCAATCGATGATCACAAAATCGAAAGATTCAAGAATGCCCTCCAATGCACTTTCGAGTATTCGTTCCCGCTGTGGGCGATTAATCATTTCGATTTCTGCTCCTACCAAATCAATCGAAGCGGGGAGCATCCACAAACGTTCCGCCTGGGTTGGGATCAAGGTTTCTTTGACACTGAGACCATTGACCAAGCATTCATAGATTCCGGCCTTGACGGTTTTGGGATCCGTACCTAGGCCAGAGGTTGCATTGGCTTGTGGGTCTGCATCAATGATCAGGACCTTGTACTCCAGTATAGCCAATGCAGAGGCCAGGTTGATGGCCGTGGTGGTCTTCCCAACCCCCCCTTTTTGGTTGGCAACTACGATGATTTTACCCATTGATTATCGATATGAAGGGTGCTGGCTGGTTAGAGGTGGTTTGGTGGTCTTGGACCATAGAACAAGGGTAAATTTACCACGTCGATGATGTTCAAAGATACAACGATGGTTCGTGCCCTGATTCTGGGGTTACTGGGGTTTTCGGGGCTGGGCTTCTTAGCATCCTGCCACCAAGACCGCCCACGGGGGATGGTATTTCACTACAACCAAGAGAGCCCCCTCTTGAGTTTGGATCCCGCCCATGCCAGGGATCAAGCAGGAAATTGGACAGCAAGGCTATTGTATAACCGCTTGGTAGAATTAAACCATGCTCAAGAACCTGTTCCCTCTTTGGCCACTCGATGGTCCATTGATTCCATGGGATTGATCTACCGCTTTACTCTGAGAGACTCGGTTTGGTTTCATCCCAACCCATGCTTCGGTAGGCTGAAGCGTTCAACCCGTCCTCTAAGAGCGGAAGATGTGGTGTATTCACTCAACAGGCTCAGTGATCCAGCCACGGCCTCTCCCGGGGCTTGGATCTTTCGGGATCGACTTGCCCCTCGTGGAATCGTGGCCACGGATTCCTTGCATCTCGAGATTCACCTACGTTCGCCATTCCCACCGATGTTGGGTTTGCTCAGCATGGGCTATTGCTCGGTTGTTGCCCCCGAAGCGGTAAGCTATTATTCCGAAAATTTTAGGTCGCATCCCGTGGGCACCGGCCCCTTTCGTTTGGCGTATTGGGAGGAGGGCGAAAGCATGGCGCTGCACCGGCACTCGCATTATTTCGAAAAAGATAACGAAGGCCAAGCCATCCCCTACCTTGACGCGGTACAAATTCACTTCATGGCCGACAAAAGCACGGCGGCCATGGCCTTTTTGCAAGGTCGATTGGACGTGTATTGGGGCTGGGATGCCGCATTTCAACGTTACCTGTCAAGGGCAACGCCTGCTTTGAGTCCAACTTTAGGCAAGACCTATCAGGTTATCAAGGGGCCCTACCTTAACACAGAATACATTGGTTTTCTGATGAATCCCATATCGCAAGCGGCGCATCCCGCTTTGCAAGATTTGCGGGTTCGCAAAGCGTTGCATCATGGAACCGAC
>Ga0194124_10001556_pt1 | contig 28531 bp, 14 predicted proteins | sample TA2KigCas0mmetaG_FD_148605 | JGI IMG/M metagenome (GOLD analysis project Ga0194124, IMG submission 148605) | Freshwater microbial communities from Lake Tanganyika, Tanzania - TA2015031 Kigoma Deep Cast 0m | ecosystem: Environmental > Aquatic > Freshwater > Lake | place: Tanzania: Lake...
TGAATATTAAACATTCCCTGTGATATTGTATTACTTCCATCTACCTTAAAAATTTTATTAACTCCGATTACTGCTGGAGGAATTTGTATATAATTTGAAGTTTCTTCATATGAAAATGTAGTAGCAGCTCCTACTATTGTAGAACTTGCTGATGTTGTTGTGATTCCAGATGAAGTAGTTGTTTTTGCCCTTCCTCTATCAATATCTTCCTGAGTTACTTTATATTTCAAGTACATTTGCATTACACCATCAAAATGCCTTTCTTGAAAGTATTGAATGGCATCGTCAACAAGATCTTCAATTTGCTCATCAGCGACGTTGATTTCTAAAACTGGATAACCCAATTTTCTTTTGCAATAATCTATAAGTTCTTGTCTTGTAGATGGTTGAGCCATTATGATTTTGCCCCTATAGAGGTATTTATGGTTTGTTAATTAATTCGACAAGTAAATTTTTTATATCCATTATATCTTCTTTAATCATATCGAAATCTTCTTCCAGTTTTTGTAATCGCATTTTTTCATTCTTAACTTCTTCTAAATGCTGCATATGTTGTTTATATGCATTATAATTTGTGTTAATGATTGCACCAGATTCTAAATCTCGATAGAGATCAGTCCTTCCTTCAACAGGTATCAAATTGTCCATATTATGCTAATGCAATAGCTCTCAATTCTTTAATTAGAGGAACATTTGCTTGATCAGTTCCTGTCATAATAATTTTAATTGAAAACTTGTTGAATGATGGTAAATTGTCAATACTATATTCATATTCTGAGAATTGCTTTTCTTTATTATTTGGATTAATTTTTACATTAGAACTTGCAGTATTTTTTGATGAATCTATAACTTGTCCGTTTACATCAAGATTTTCATATCCAGGGAATGGTTCATAGAATGGAGAATCTGTTGAACTATCATCTCTAAAAATTCTATACAGAACTTTAATCTCAGATGTTTCTGGTCTATATGCACCAAACAAAACTTTAAGTGAAGTTGCTGGATTTGCTAATTTAATATCATTAGAAACGTAAACTGCAGAGTGAATATCGTTTAGAGGATTTCTTGTGCTACGAACTCTTTCTGTATTAGCAGTCCAATTATCAACTGGGGCATCAATTTTATTGGACGTAAAGATAACATTAGCTCTATCAAGATCAATAACTGGAGAAACTCTATCATCACCTGTGAACATATCAATTGCACAAGTAAATGATTTATTACCGGGTAAATCAGTTAATTGGGATTCTTCATTTTCCGGAGAGGCAATCATTCTTAAAGTAGTTAAGTCAGTTAGTGCTCCTGAAGTAATGTCTATTGGTTCAAATCCTTGATCTAGGAAAGAAATTTCACTTCCATTAACACTTGTAGCACTGATTGTTCTAATTCTTCCAGAAATCCCAGTTCCTTTTGGAGTAAATGTTTTTATATTTGGTGTGATTGTTGAGAATACAATGTTTTGGGAAGCGGTAAATGTATCTAATCCTTCTCTAGTATAATTTGAACTTGATCCATTCTTTGTTTGATTAAAGAACAGATCTGGAAAATCTGGATTTCCGGATCTACTAATTCCTCTGGTAGTATCACTCATATCAAGTTTAATATGATAATTATCTAGATTGATAGGAGTAGGAACGGTAGCTAAAGGTGCGGACATATTATGAATCCTATTAATTCTTCTTAGTGACACTCCATTAAATTCATACTTATAGACATTATCGTTAACTTCGTGTTGCTTTGCTTTGAGTTCTTTAAAGTTATCAGAATCAATTGCTCTTGTAATACCAGTTAAAGTATTATTAGATGAATTAGTTCCAGTATACTCAATAATTTCTTGTTCAATCTTAACATAACCTGGATTTGTGCTAGAAACACTTACATTTTCAAAAGTTGTAAAAATACCAACATTTGAAACTTCAATTGAAGTAGTTGCATTTGTTGCATATCTTGCTGAGAGAGTTGCTGGTTTAATATCTGATTTTACTCCACGAATAAGAACTAAGTTGTTTGTAGAATTCATTCCGTGACTTGAGTTGGAAATTCTAAAGTGAAGACCGTCATTCGTTGCATTTTGCTTGCGATATGAGACTGTAGAAACTCCAATTGCACTTGTAATACCCGAACTGGTAACAAATGTAGCAAGTTTTCCAACAAGAGAAGAACTGGTATTACCTTGAACATTATCTAAGAATAATGTGTTTACAGAACCTAAAGAATTGACTGATAGTTGTGCGGAAGTTCTGCTAATAATTGAAGAAGGAATTCCAACAATGTCTCCAACACGATAACCAAATCCACCATTAACAACTGTTGTAATTCCAAGTTGATTTGAAGCAAATGTAACATGTACAGTTAACCCTTCTCCTTCTCCAGTTATTGTTTCTAAAGGAACATTATTAATTGAGGTATTTGTATATCCACCTCCAACGTTTGTGGTTGTAAGTCCAGAAGGAGAGCTAACGGAACCAGCAAATCCCACTAGTTTTCCACTTAAGTTTGTGTCCGTAACACCAATACTTACGCCTAAAGTTAATGGAATTGCTGAAACACTTGTAGATAATCCAAGTACAATTTTATTTGAAAGTGCATCAAGTGAACTAGGTTCTAAAGAAATTCTCGTATCATTTATAACTTTATCATTATCTTCCTTTGCTGTTCCAGGAATTGGGTTATATAATGAGAAGGTTGCTGGAGTTGTATTAAATTTAGCTCTGTACAGAGTAAACTTAAGATCTTCATACCCACTTGGTTCCCAAGTAGAACCATTCTGAGATTTAAACAGTGAACCAAGAGTTGGTTGTTGTGCAACAATTCTTTTTGCAGATTCTGGTAAATCTCTAGTTTGAATATCTTCTTCACCCATTCTAGAAATCCAAACTTGATATTCTGTAGAATCGGAAAGAAGAACAATGGCATACTCTTTACCATTTTCTAGATAAACAGGAGCATCAAATTTGACTTCTGTTTTTTTAGATGCATCTGTAGATGGAGTTATATCTGCAGGAAGAACCTCTACTTCAGAACATGGAAGAGGTAGAGATGTTGGTATACCATTTTCAACTGTTCTTAATTGAACTATGACTGGTTTTTTAATTTGTACACCATTAACAGTGTAAACACCAACATCTTTCTTAAAAAAATACAAGTCTAATTTTGTTACAAAAACTCCATTAGGTTCTGAAATTGTAAAACTCTGAGCTAAAGGATCTTTTGTATTACACTTTGCAGCTGGTGTCGATTTTGATTTAGTAACTCCGGTGGAGGAACTAACAATATTTGTAGAAGAATTTACTGTAGAATCTACACTTTGAACTGTTCTAGTTCTAGAATCTGGAACTACAGTTCTAGTAACACTCGCATTTCTGATACTTAAAATTGTTGTTTCTTTTTCTTGAAGAAAACCCTGTGCAAAATAATCTTGCTGAGCAAAAGAACTTACAGTGCCACCAACGGGATCATCTTCATCGGAGTCAGTTAACTTGAAATTTCTAATTCCAGTCTCAAATTTTCTTTCTCCATTATTGGGAAGATAGAATGAACCAATAAGTGTTCCCACTTCGTCAGAAATTAATCTTTGCGCAATTACTGTTGCGGAAGCACCACTATCTTCACCACGTAACTTACAATCCTTTCTTATTTGACCCCAGAAGGTTCCAATTGCCTCTTCTGCTAGAGATGCAGTATCTATGTTTAAAACAGTGCTAGACAGTGCGTATCCGCTACCTAAACGGTCCCCAGTTTTACTGTATGGATTTGTATCATAAGTATCTGTTGGTGCGTCATATGGACCATATTTATGGTTGTGTTTTGCTACTCTAAACTCACCAATCGTCTTACCAGAACGATTAGAACAAGTTACCGTTTCACCCACTTTAAATGGACGATTACCTGTTACATTATCCATTTCGATTTCCACAAGTTTAGGGAAACAGTAAGTACCAACTCTTACATTATCAAAAAATGGATAAAATTGTGTATTTGGTTTTAATTTTTTAGCAGTAAATTCAATATCCCTTTCTCTCATGTCATAAATGACGCTGGTATTGATAACTCTTTCACCTAAAGATTGTTCATCTTCAACTGGATTAACTTCCCAAGAAATTCCCTCTCTTGTTTCATTAACAGATACTTTATTCGTCCCCTTTGTCGATTTATTTCCATTTGTTTGATTTGCATTTATAGAAGAATTGACGGGGACAGCTCCTGTCCAATCAGTAATCCAGTCTCCCCAAACAGTTGCTTTGTTTTTTGCTCCTCCTGTTATTCCTTGAACAGTTTCTAATGTAGATTGGTAACTACCTTCAAGTTCTATTTTATTTGTTTTTGGTTTGCTCGAATCAAACCAAGTATCTGATGATGGATTAAGTTGAAGAATTCCAACGTAAGAAGTTACTAAGAAAGGTGTTACATTTTCTACTCTAGTTGCAAATTCATTTTTAACCAGTTCTTCATGTGTATATTTGATTGTTACAATCTTATTTTTATGTCTCCTATAATTTTCATCTTGAGATTCTTCTTCATAGGTATAATCAACTGAACTATCTTTTGATGCAGCAATTCCAATAGCTGCAGACTGACCTATTAAATCTAAAGCTACTGTATTAGGTGATGGTCTTAAATAACCTTTTACTTTATCAATACTTGCTTTAAAAATAGGACTTTTTTCATTGTGTGAGACATGAGACTTAAAGTTATCTACAAAAAATCCAGACTTAAATCGATCAAGTCCATTTGTTTTAACTGATAAAGTATCTGCGGCAACTTCTAATAAAGAAAGTTGAGTATAGTACTCAAGATTTTTAATTCTACCCTCAAGTCTTGAGATATCTTGCATTCTATATCTTTTGTGGGTAGCCAAAGATATTTTTACATCATTGATATTATACAAATATGCTGGAATATTAACCGTAGCAACTTCCAACATATCATCCATGTTTTTGGCTGGCAATGGATTAAGTGATGGAGTTCCCTTTACAACTTGAATATTACCTTCTTTACTTAAAAATATTTTATCAATTCTTGGTAAGTAATATGTAAAACTTACAAAGAAACTTTCATCTGGTGCAAGATAATATTGATTTGATTGTCCTTGCCCAGAAAAGTTTCTTGCTGAAAACTCAAATGGGGAATAATTAGAACTCATATCATATGCAGAAACTCTTGGTCTGATGTCAAGTCTATCTGAAGCTCTATCTGCGTTGATAAAAGGTAAGTTGCTATACTCTTCGACTGGATAACTATCTACAGTAATAATATCTCCAGTATCTGATGCTTCAATATAATAATTCTGGAAAATAACTTTTATTTTGCGAGTTGGACTAAATCTATCGTCTTTTTTAATAAGACGGGAATAATCATAATAATTATTTTTATATCCTTCGTCTAGTTCATATCTTGATGTGATGTTTTTATCACTTAAAGTGAGAGTATCACATATTCCTGTTATATTTGAATCTGCAAATGATACTATTTCATTAAAACTAAATTCAATAGAATTTAAATAAACAAACTCAATTGTTGAGTTTGAAGGTGTGGAAACTATAATTCCTACTGCACCACTTGTCTGACCTATAAACTGCTCTCCAATTAAAAGATCTGTAGTAACCTTGTTAATTCCACTTAAGGATCCTACAACAAATGACATAGTTGGCAATGTAGGATTATTTGTATCGTCGGATTCAAATATTGCTAAAACTTTAGTCACATCTGGGACATTTAGTGAAATTTGCTCATCTTGAACTCTAGTGCCATAAACTTGACTATAAGTAAGTCCATCGTTTAGGGTAGTTGCTCCTGTTCCGGACTCTTGTTTATTTGATCTGCCAATAATAAGTGAATTAACCTTGTTAAGTTTTTTTACTTTCGCATTAAGATTGGATTTCTTAACGGTGACAATTAAAGTAGCATTACTTCCACTTGCTTTAGTTAAATTTTTAATTTCTAGTTGCTTCATTCCATTAAGGAATGAAAATTGAGAAGAAATTAAAGGTTCAATAATACCATCACTGTAGGATAAAGAATATCTACCTATTGCATGTCCAGTGTAAATGTAATCAGTTCCCGTTAAATCTGGGCCAGTTATAGTGTTTCCGGAAAAAGAAGCAATATTATACTGTCTTCTTAAGATTACTTCAGAATTTTTAGAATCAACCGATTTAACATTTTTTTGTGTCAGTTTAGCAGTATAAGTTGAATCTGAGACATCAAATCTTTTGGCAGTTTTTAATGTTAAATCAGAAACAGTAATTTCAGCATTAGATGTATCACCATCACATATTCCAACAACACTAGTAACGGGTGATAATCCCAAGACTCTTCCACTTGAAGATATTGAATTAATTCTATTAAAAGTAACAGTGCTAAAACCTGGTCTATTGTAACTAATAATATTTCCTACAGTTACAATTCCAATAAAATTAGTACTTGAAGAAGTTAAAGTGCATATTCCTGTTCCATCTTTGGCTGTTATCGTATATGATGGAATAGGAATTTTTGATCCAGACGATCTAATAGTAACATCTGGTGAAGAATCTATATTAAGAAGAAAATCTGCATTAAAAGTTTTTGAACCTTCAGTTTGATGAACAGAATATACATTGCCTAATTTATAATCATCCACTGATTTAATAGTATGCCCAAAAGTACCTATACCATTTACAACAATTCCTTCATTTTTTACAAATTTTCCATTTATTTCATAAAGAGTTAATGAGTCCGTAGCAGCTGCATCAACTCTTAAATATCCCTGTGCTCCACTTGAAGTACCTTCAATTAAAGTTGGCACCGATAATGTAATATTTGTACTTAACCCAATTTTAGTAAAAGTTTCTACATCAAAAAAACTTAATTCCCAGTTAGTAGTGACACCAACTGTTTGAACTTGTCTAAAGTCATATGCTCTAGCCACACCAATCTCATCACCAGCAGCAACTGAAAGATTTGTACCTAATCTTCTATCTCTAAGACTTAAATAAGATGTTGTTCCCAGTCCAACTACAGGTTGACCGTAAATGTTGTTAACATAAACTGATCCACCAGCTTTAAAAGCTACTCCTTCGTTGGTTACTGTATTGGTGGTTCTTGGTTTTTCTATATCAATTAATGTTTGTCCATCTTTAATGACTTCAAATCCCCTAACATAAGCCTTTCCTGGTGAAATTTTATACACCAGTAAATCATCTGATGCTTGATTGCCATTAGTTGTCAATTCATTTTCAAAAAATAATCCATTATTACCCAACCTATCATTTAGTGAATTTTGGGAACTAATAGTAAATGGATTGATATAGTAATCGCCAGACTCATCATACGTTCTTCTTGCCAACTCTTCGGCAATTACATTATATTGAGTTTTATTTGCAAATTTTTGTACAACTCCACTATTTAATCTTAATAATTCAATAAAATCTTGATCATTGAAATCATCTAGTGGTTTTTTAATTAAAGTTGTTGAAATTTTTAATCTATCAGCTCCTGGTGCAGAATAATTTGAAAATCCTCTTGAATTATCATATAAAGATTCATCTTGATCAGCAGAGACTATTTCTTCATCAATAAAGAGTCCAATTCTATGCGAGGGTGTATTTGAAAAATTGTCTAAAACTAAAGTTTGAGATGAAACTCTTACAAAATATCCTCTTATAAAATAAACACCCTCTGAAATAAATGCTGCTGATCCAGAATTTGTGGATGAAGTGTTAATTGCCTTTGCAAAATTTTGACCAGAAGAAATGATATTTGAAATTCCAAAAGTAATATCAGAAAGTGTAACTAAATTTTCCCCATCAACAAATTTAACCACACCGAAGTCTGTACCAGCACTTTCATAATTTATATAAAGAATTATATTTCCTGTATCCTCATTAATTGCAGTATTAGTAATTCCTGCAACCACTCCACTAATAGATCCCTGTATTTTTACTCCTATCAGTTTATCTAGATATAAATTTACGGGTAAACCTAAAAAGTCAGGTTCAATTTGTACACTTTCATACTCTAGTGTGAATGTTATGCCACCGGGAATGACTCTGGCACCCTCTTTGAAAAAATGACTTCCAAATTTTTCAATTTGATTTTGAAGGATAGACTGTAAAGTAGTTAATTCTCTAGCTTGTACTGAATATCCTGGCTTAAAAAGAACTTTATGAAAATCTTTATTTGGATCAAAATCGTCAAAATAGGGAGTTCTATTTAAATTAGTTTCCTGTGGCATGATTGTTAAAACTGCAGTATGATTTTGATGTCTTCTTTCTGATTAGAAGTTCTAATTACTGAGGGTCTATTATCAACATATAGTATATCACCAGAATATTTTTGAACTTCTGGAGAAGATACACCCTCTATAAAGGATTGTCCAAGGTAATAAGTAAAATTATTTATCACCGTAGAAATACCTGGATTATTAGTGGTCCCAAATGAAGTGTCTATTGTTAGATTATTGGATCCACCAAAAATAGTTAGTGCTCCGCCTGTTCCAGTTGTTGATGAAAAATGATGCTGTTCATATCCATATTGTGGAGAGATTGGATTGTCATAAGCATCTCTTTGAGTAGAAATTGAAACACTGGATTCTTGCCAATACTTTAAAACACCAGTTGTATTATTCCATGAAGCAACTTTACCTATTGATGTTGAAGCAACTCCTACAGTTTGTGTTATTTGAGAATCTAAAGTATAAGTTGTTGATGTTACTTGCCCAGTCAATTTGAGAGCGTATAAAGCACTTGCTTTTTGTTTAGTTAGAATAGTGGTTGAATCGTAAGAAGTCGGATTTTTTATGATTCCAACTCTGGCAAATTGATTTCCAGTTACAAAATCTGGATCTACTGAATCATTTTCAAATCTTGAATAGATTAGAGTCTTTGTAGCACCAAGTTCTTTATAAACATCATATCCATGCCCTCCTTGAGGAGGAATAACTACTAAAAATTCAGCATCTTTATCAGAAGGACCATTAGTAATTCCAACAGAGTCTAAATCAACAGTTCCAAAAGTGTATCCAGAACCTCCATTTGTTACAGTTACAGATAAAACTTTTTGATCTGCCCCAACGACTATGGAACACAAAGCTCCACTACCATTTCCTTTGATTGGGACATCATTATAGATATTTGGTGTATATCCTTCTCCTCTATCAATTACAATTGCGGTTTTAATCTGCTGACTTATTGTAGTATTATCTCTTACTGCTGCAACACTTGTATTTGTTGCCCAATCTGATGGAACAGGCATGTAGTCTGTAGAGTCAAACTTAATTAACTCTGATGGTTTGATAGTATAAAGATACTTCCACAAATATCCATCACCACTTATCCCAGCAAATCTTGGCTCTAAATCAACAAATGTTGGTTCATCTAAAGATGGTTTTCCATTAGGATTTTCTGGATCTGCACCATTGTTAATACAGATATAAACTCTATAATCACTGTTTACAATATAGTAGTTTGCGTTATATAAATTTGTTGCTCCACTATTGGGTGCTATATTATCTGCCGAATAGTCATGACGATACATATCATATGTTGTACCAGACTCCCAGTTAATTTTTCTGATAACTTTTGAAATATCTGAAGAATTTAACTTCTTCATTGCAATTATAGTATCCCAAAAAGAGTGATACTGGTCAAAATTATCTACAGGTCCTGGTGGGTTAGTGTCCCAATCCGCATCAACTTCATTTGCATTAGGAAGACCTAGAAAAATATAATAACTTGAAGTCACTGAAGCAATTCCAGTAACTAAATTATCACAATTTAATATTCTAAACTGATTTGTAATTATCGCAGACATTTAAGGTTTTTTATTTATTTATGAGGTATATAGTGATCTGATAGAGTTTAATCTTACAATAAGTGGAGCTGTTGATAATCCAGTGATTCCATTAGTCAAATCAACATCAAAATTAGTTGGATTTGGTCCTCTATTAAAGTTATGAATTCTTCCCCAACTAAATCTACCAAAAAATGCACTATTTCCCAATCCTGTTAAATTATTAAATGATGTTACACTAGTAGTTACACGAACTAATTCTGATGTGGTTCCAACTCCTACAGCATCTCCTGTAATTTTTTCAACCTTGTGCGCTTGGTATACGTTGTTAATATATGTGCTACCAATTCCTAACGTGGTATTGCTCATATCAATAGAAGTCAATCCACTACCAATCACCGATTCTGAAACAACAAAATAATATCCAGTTTGTATTCCAGAAACTGTTTGTGCGGTTCCAACTTCATTTGAATTCCTAAAAACAGAATCTTTAGGGATATAAAAATCAAAAGTTATTCCAGTAGTAATTCCAGATATGCTCGTGGTTCCAACTCCACTGATAACACCCTCATCCCCTTGATAAGATACATTTAAGATCGTTTCTGTTTTAAAAGTATCAAATTCGATAAGAACTCTTGGTGGATTTATAGATGTATAACCAGACCCTGGACTTGTTACTGATACTAAAGATACAGTTCCAAGTCCACTAATTGCAGCCGTTGCTATTGCTACTGTTCCTGATGTTGGTGTGGAAACTGTTACCGTAGGTGTTGTAGAAAATCCTACTCCACCATCTTCAATAACAATACTTGAAATTGTACCAGCTGCCGAAACAACTGCGGTTGCTATTGCAGATCTTCTATCATTTTGAGAAATTATTTTTATGTTTTGTTTAGCCATTACTAACATTTCTGGACTATAATTAAACAAAGGTCTTACACTTTGAACAAAAATAGAGGTGGATGCAATTCCTACAGAGTTTATAAGTGTTGTAACTGGGAATATGTTTGAGTTCAATTCATCTCTACTTTTTGACACTAAATTAGAGTCAAGATAAAAATCATCTTTTTGTTTGCACCATTCTACCGTTCTTACAACAGATACATCTGAAGTAATTCCTGGTCCAAAATATTGAGTTGTGAATACTGAGTCTACAGTTAAAATTTCAGAAACAATTCTTCTATTTTGGGTATATACATCTCTTATAGATCCAAGTTGATCTGTTAATTTTAATTTATCTCCAACTTTAATTGTGGGGGTTATATTAATATCTAATACATCTGCAGAAGAACCCTTGAAGAATAAAAGTTTTGAAGAGTCTTCTGCCTTAGGTGCTTCTAGAAATTCAATTTGAGATCCACCATCAAAAATGTAAGACTCTCCTGGAAGTTGAAGGACATCATTGATAAAAACTAAGAGATTTTGCTCTGGTTGTATTGGAGATCCTTTTTTAACAACAAAATTTGCAATCACACCATTTTCTTTTAATGTGAAAACTTTTTTAAATCCATCAAATTCTTCATTAATGTCATCAATTACAACAAACTGCCCTGGATACCAAGCATTAAAACTGTCATTATAAACTTCATCAACAGTAAGTTGGAATGGTCTATATGACAGAGATGTGTCAGTAGGAATACCAGTAGAACCTCCAACATTTATAGTCAATACATTTCCTACAGTGTATGCGTACCCTGCATTGTTAATTGTGAATTCAGTTACACTATTTCCAAATCCAACCACTATGTTTACAGTAGCTTCTGTTCCGATACCACTATTTGATGCATCATACACGAGTGGAATGTTTTCATAATTCAACGGTGAATCAATAATTATTTCAGGTGGATTTGTAGATGTGTATCCAGACCCTGGATTTGTAACAGCAATCGAGACAATAATTCCATTGACTGCTTTTGCTGTTCCTATGGATACTTTTCCTTCGGATGTAGCAGCAGAAACTGTAATAGATGTTTGTATACCTGGTCTATATCCAGATCCACTATTGCCGATAGAAACCGATTGTATTGTCCCCGCTACAGAGACTATGGCAGTTCCTCCAGCAGATACAAGAGGTTGGAACCCATATCCTTGTGTTGAACCAACTGAGACTATAATCCCACCTCTAGGAACTCCACCACTGTTGATATCGAATTTCATTGGACCGGTTCCAACTGTGTTTTGACTAAATACAACACTTGAAATTCCAGAATTTTCTACTACTTCGTATGCATATGTTTGACCAACTGAAACAGGATATTTTGGTTTTTGGAAAATATTGTTAATCAACAATATTCCCGCAGAAACTGAGTCTGAAGTCACAATTCCACTTACATTTTCACTATTTGATTTGAGGGTAAAGGTATCTTCTAACCCATTAAACTGACTGCTTATATTGTCAAATATAAAATTATTAGAGTAAGATGTATTTGAAGATCCTATGGGTGATGTCCTTAAGAATATTCTTCCTTGAAAAGAAGAATTTTGTTCAGTATTTGTTTCATCACCATGAGGAGCTTCAATAAAATAAATTTTATCATCAACAATATTATAAACACCTTCATATTTTGTAATTATGGATCCAGTTGTGTGAATTTGAGATATTGTTCCTAATTGTTCTCTTCTGCAAGCAACTTTATTTACACCACCAATACCAATATCGGTTATCAACATAAATTCATCATCAATTTTTATTAAATCTTTAGCATAAAATCCACTGACATTATTGAATTCAATCAATGAAGTTGTCGAAACATCATCAGTATCTACTGTAACATGAGTAGTTTTTGCCGTAGAAACAACTGGAGTTTGTATTATATTATCAATTGTTATAAGTGATTTTGAATTTGATTTAAAGTTTGATTTAAAAATATGAGAATTTCCAACACCTACAGAAGTAATATCAAAAACTTCTGGTTTTGGTTTTAAAGATTTTTCCGGAGTTTCTGCAAATTTAACTAAGTTTTCACTAATTTTTACAGCATATAGTGTACTTGGAAGTAAATCAGTTGATCCTACACCAGTGACTGTTGTGGTAGCAATTCCAATTCTTGTTCCAACGGTAGAGTAATCAATCTTTTCTCCAGTGACAAAGAAATGGTTTGGAATACTTATTGTATCCTTAGCAATATTAACTTCACTTGATGAACTACCATTAACTATTTTTTTAAAGATTGGGAAAGATTTATGAGAAAGATTGAAATCTTTTGTGAGAGAAATTTGTGTTCCTTCATATCCAAGTGAAATAGTGTCAGATCTTATTAGAGAACTTAAAAGATCTACTTCTATATTATTTTGTTTTGGTGATAGTTGTAATGTTTTTTGATATACTCTAACTTGAGTGGCAATATTTGCATTTGGTGTAAATGTTAAATGAGTTTCAGTTGTTGATTTTGCTGCTCCGATAGTTCCGAGAGAACTATTTGACATAATAACAGCATACTCAGAAACTTGTGGATTATTATTAAAATCATTAGTTAATACAACTTCAGAAAGTTGTATTTCATTATTTGTTATATCATGGATTTGAATATAATAAAGAGCGCCTTCATGGGTATTACTTGTAAACCCAGATACTCTATTTTCAGTTGGTGTAGGAGACGGTCCAATTGAAACGTAAGATGAAGAAAGTTCTCCTTTATATAAAACTAATGTTCCAATGCCAGTTGAAGAAGTATTACCCATTAAAGTTGACAATCCTCTAACATTTACTCCTATATTTGGGTTTGGAGTAAATGTTATAATCATATTTCCAGAAGAGGTTGTTACACCAAACTCACCTACAACTCCACTTCCAAATAATGGAGTGCGATCACCAGAGTCTACATCTCCGAATATTTCATAATAAACATCAGAACCATCACTAGTAACATTTACTTCAGTGAATTGAACATTTCCATTACTTGCAGAAGCGGAAAGTAGGACTTTTGCTGAAGAATAAGTATTAGTTGATATTGATACGATATTACTTGTTGATGGTGAGGGTGAAGAAGATATCGAAATAGAAGTGCTTGCGAAACTTACAACATCACCCAAGGAAGAAGTTCCTATTCCAGTGATATTAGAGTCTGCCAAACAAACATTGATATTTGACATATTATAACTATTATATTCATATTTTGTTGGATAGAAAAGAATCTCTGCATTATCTCCAGATCTTCTGAAACTAAAACTTCCAAGGTCTAAAACAGTTTCATTTCTTCCATAAGCGGTAAGGTATCCATTGGCACCGTCATAAACAACATTAACGATTATAATTTCCTTCTCTCCAAAATAACGAGCATCTTTAATTAAGATATAAAATTGTGCTGCATTATATTTCGTAGTATCAAAAGTTCCAACAACAGTATATGCAAAAATATTTGGAGTGTCATCAAAATATTGACTAATGTCATCTATTTTCAAAACACGATTAGAAACAAATTCTTTATAATCCAATAATCTTAAACTATCAAAATTAATCTGATTGGATGTTAGTGATGACTTAAACGAACTAGTAGTTTCCTTCGCAATTGCATAATCTTCATAACAATCAAAATCTTTTTCTTGAATTATATCTATTAATATATCAGTATCAGACGATAAAACTTGAAGATTATCTTCTGGATTAATTGATACAACTTCCGATTCAACTTGAAGATCAGAAAACTTTTTAAATCCAACAGTGTGTGTTAATGCATCAACTTTATCATCCCATTTTTCAATAGGAACTTTGGATTTTAAAGAATAGGAGAAGTTTTGATAGTAATCACCATCTTGCAAAACTTGTAAAGTTGTACTTAGTTTTCCAGTATCTTTTTCATAATCAATTTTTGTTTTAGTGTATGGGCCAACAGTGAAATCTGCACTAGATTGATAATTCTTCACTACAAAAGATTTATTATTAGTCGTACCACGAATAGTTTCTAAAGGTTGTATTTCTCTAGTAGAGTTATTGATTTTAAGTAATTTAAAAGTTGGATCCCATTTTACTACTACTCCAATTTTTTCTTTTCCTATGTAAATATCTTCACCAACATTATATTTTGACTTTCCGGATAATAATTTGGTATCAAACTTAGGTAAATAACTTTCAGGAACTATTCTTCCAAATGAATTTGTTCCGTTTTGGATTGAGTTTGATTTTGAAAATTGACCCGGATTTTCTCCTATATCAAGTTTATATTGAAGAACACCTTTACCTCCTCCAATATTAGGAGTAATACCACTTAACGTAAATAATTCATACCCATAATCTGCGGAATTATATCCAGATCCGCCGGTTAATGTAATTCCAATTCCCTCAATAAAAATTTTACTTCCTAGTGGGAACGGCCAAGATTTTGCGTCACTGAATCCTGTTGCTAAATTAATCGTAACAACTTTCGTACTGGAATTAAAACTTATATTTGTAATTCCAATGCCATTATTGTTATTAATAGCAACGATATTTGGTTTATCGAATAACGAATTGGTATTTGTTAAAATTTTAACATCTGTTACTACATTGCCGGATAATTGAGATTGTAGTTCGCACTCAGTTTTAACTTCTCCTGTAACAGGATCTATAACAATTAATTTTGGTGGAATAGAATATTTTTTACCACCATAAGTTACTTTTATATTATCAATACTATAAAGTTCTTCTACTTTTATTTTTTGAGGAAGTTGTGCAATTGGTTTTAAAGTAGGATCTGATGGATATTCAAATCCAGGTGTCTGAATATTTGTTTTTAATATTTTTCCAATATTTGAACTTTGTGCTAAGAGAACACCATTATACCCAGAATCTGATACAATAGAAGTTATACCTGGAGTTGATTTGTATCCCTTTCCTCCGAAAATAACATCTACATCGTATATTGATCCCAAAACATTTTGTTCTTTTGTTCTATACTTAGTCCTAGAATTATTTTTTGTATAAGAATTATTCTCTGGATATGATTTTAAATTAAAAGTAAAAGAAGTAGTTCCAATTCCCGTTATTGTATGTCTATCATTAAATTTACTTTTTACTCTGCTTATACTATTAAATTCATAAACATCTTCATCTATTAAAATTTCAGATTTTTCTGGGGTTAAGTATGATTTTCCAGTTAGAGGTGTTAATTTATAGAATAATTTTTGGGGGATATCTTTTGTAACTTTTAATGTAAGTTTTGCATTATTTGTAACTCCAACTGTTCCTGTTCTTGTAACTTCAAATTGAGGATTTTTTAAAGAAGTTGTAAAAATATTAGAAAAATTAGATCTATCATACAAATCAAAATTAAATGCTTGTACTAATGATCCACCATCAATATCAGCTAGAGATGAATCTGACAGATCAAAATTAACTGTGTAACCTTCAGTGAAAGTTAAGGGGGGATTTACGGATGATATTTCGTGATTAGAACCTGTGCTAGCAATACTAACACAAGATGGACTTTTTAATGTAGACTCAAAATAAGAATTGCTTAGTTTAAATCTATCTTTATCAACTTTTACTACAAAATAAATTTTATCTGATAATAATCCAGATGCTGTGTTTGTTGAACTGTATATTACTTTATTACCAGTTGAATAATTGTGATCTGATAAAGTAATGATACTTGTAGAAGTGTCTATTCCAGATCCACCAAAACTTCTTGGATTTACAACTAATCTTCTGTTTGCTGCATTATATTTTATAATCACATTTGTGCTAATTCCAGGCTCAACCTCTACTTGAATTACATCATCAACTTGCAAACCGTGACTATTTTTTGTTTCTAAAGTTGCAACATTTTTTTCTACTTTAACAATTACTTGTTCTTCTTGTGTTTTGAAACTATGGAAGTCACCTGTTCCGTAAGATATAAAATAAAGAACATTGGACGTGGATCCTATCCCAACAAACCCTCCAGTAGAACCAATTCCTACAGGTGTTGTTGAAATACCAATAGTATCGTCTGTAAATTTAGCAACATATACAAAAGAATTGTCGGTTAAAGTAGTGCTTCCAATTCCAGTTGCAGATACTGAGAGAGAATTTCCTCCCTCATTAAAATATAAAAGTTTTTGGCCAGTCACTAATTTATGTTGAGGAATATAAATTGATTTTAAATCAACTATTTTTTCTACAAAAGTAGAACCATAAGAAACTGATATTGTTGTGGTAAGTCCAACAGTTCCAATAGCTACAGAATGTTGTGGATCAAAGAATAATTTTCTTTGTGAATTTGTACTTACATTCGTAGAAAATCCACTATTGTAAGTAAATCTCCTGGGATCATCCTCTACAATTGTTCCAATACCCACAGAATTAAGTCCAACTGCCCCATCATATTCTCTTCTAACCTTTACTCGTCTAAAGGTATTATCAATGTTGAGAACAAGGAATTTTTCTGTTCCTGTTCCTGGTTGTTGTATTTTTAAAATATCGTTTTCTTTAAGTGTATTGGAACTTAAAGAGTTTTGGAAATGTAAGAAAGTTGTTAATCCTGTAACACCAGTTGTTCCTAATCCAACTGCTAATGTGAATTTATTAGAAGGTACATCAATTTGATAAAATCCACCAAAATCAGAATAACTATTCGAAGAAATTCCAGATATACTTACAAAATCTAAATTCTTTAATGAATGTGGAATTGTCGATATTCCTTCAACTAATCCTAATGTATCTAAGACATTAAGAGAAACATTTTCTACTGTAACAATAGATGATGCAAGAGATACTATTCTATCTTCAAAAATTTCAGTAACTCTAGCAATAGAACCCTCCCCATCAGTATCTGTATTGTTAAAGGATATCTTATCACCAACTTCATAATTATATCCAGCACTAACAATGCCTACAGAATCCACCTTACCAATAGAAGAACTAGAAACATCTATTAAATGATTTGTTACTTTTTGAGGTTGTATGATTGATTCGCATTCAGATCTATCGAAATTTAATTTATATGGATAAGAATTTCTTATATAATTTCCTACTGTCAAATCAAAATCATTTTGATTTGATGATGGTAAGTAATTAAATTTATTAGGTAGAGACTTATAACTGTTTCCAATTACATAAGGGAAAACTGGCCTTCTATATTTTTTATATACATTGTCATATCCATTTGGTATATTATTAATAGTCGTAAAATAAGCATAAACTCCATTTGGATAATCTGGAGTTTTGCAAAATCTTCCATTATGTTCGTCAAGATCTCCATTGTTTGTAAAAACATAATCTTCTACAAAAAATCCCTGATCAAAACCGGAAGGACGATTTGGTTGAGTAATTAACTCATATCCAGACGATAAAGCTTTTATGTTTCCGCCAGTTGCATTAGTGTAACCATATGGACCATAAATTGGATGTCCATCATAAGACCAACCTAAGATAGGTGAGTGTTTTGTCGAAAGAACTTCATTATTATTAAATATCAAATCATTTTGCTGATGATTATTGGATCCATCTGTATTTTTAGATGGTAGGTTTTTTCTTAATTCTCTTGGTGCAAAGAGATTTACATATTGCAATTCTTCAACAATACCTGGAACTATCAATCCATCATCATCAGATGTTGCAAATAAATCTTTATATTTTTCAACTAGATTAACAGTCCATTTCTTTATGTTTGCTCTAAACTTTGCATTTTTACCACTAGAGACAACAGTTATCTCACAATTATCTGTTCTAAATCCAACTCCACCATTTTTTACTTTAACAGACGTAACTTTTCCATCAACAATTACTGGCGTAAGTTTTGCATATGCTCCACTGCCAGCAAAACTAAATGATGGAGATGAGTTGTATTCACTACCGGAATTTAAAACAACAATACTTGATATTTTTTCCCCAGAAATAATTGGTTTCACAACAGCATTTTTACCACTGTTCAAACTAATTTCTGGTTGCTTATCAAAATTAATTATATCGGTAGATCCATAACCCATCCCATTATTAGTCAGTTGAATTGATGTAATTTCTCCTTTAAAAATAGGATCTATTTGTGCCTGAAACTGAGAGACATTGGTTGTACCAACTCCAATTCTACCATTAACAGTAACACTAATTGGAGGATAGTTAAACGAGTGAACACCAGATCCTTTTGATTGTAGGTCAATATATTGGTTTGTTAGATAAAAATCTTTTGTTATTGATGTAGTGCCAATTCCTGTTGGACATAATCTAAAATTATTATCATCAAGTTTAATAACAAAATAATTTCTTGAAGTATCTAATCCAGAAATTACATTTCCTGTCGTTTTATAAGTTACTATTTCTCCGGATTTAAAGTCATGATTTTGTATATTGATGCTATCATTAAAAGTATTGATACCAACCATTTCAACAATTCTTTTTTTGTTTTCGTAACCACTACCACCATTTATGACTTGAATTGAACTAATAATATTTTTTTGCTCAGCAGATCTAAATCTTTGATTTCCAGTCCCCGAACTTGTGATATTTATTTCATTGGTTTGATTGAGAGCATCATCCTGATTATTATAAATTTTAATTGATTTGTCGTTAATAATCGAAACATAATATGCAGTGTCATCATTGAGATAATCTTTTGTTATGTCATCTCCAGAAGTGGTTCCTATACCAATTTTAGTGCCACCGAAAGAATTGTATATGACTTCTTCTCCACCACTAAATCTATGATCTGTATTGAATCCAATAAAATTAGAAGTAGTGCTTATAAATCCACCACTAGACGTAGAAATTCCAAAAGCATTGAAATAAACATCATTATAAATTTTAGATAATTTTGCCTCAGCGATTGCTCCAGAACCATTTCCGCCAGAAATTAAAATTGATGGTATGTTGATATACGAAAATCCACCATCAATTACTTTAATCTCTTTTAATGAACCTTTTACGGCGCAGTTACCTGTAGCACCAACTCCTGTGGAGTCTAAAATTTTAACAATAGGTGGGTTAATAACATCATAGTCTTCACCACCATCAAGAACCTCAATAGATTCTATGGGTCCATAACAAACAGAATCCTCTCCCTTATAGTTTAAAATCTCAACACCATTTATTAAAACACCAACTCTGGTTTGGGGTTTAGTTTCTACATTTATGTCTTTTGGTGAGATTGGTTCTTCTATTTTTCTTACAATCTTTTGAGATAATAAAGACTTGCCAGTATTCTTTAAAGGAGTAATTGTTATTGATACTAAATCTTCAATATAATTTTCAAAGGTAACAAATAAATTATTTTTTATATTTGAATTGCTAAGAGACAATTTAAATGTATCGTTATCTATTTTTTTAACAACATAGTTTTTTACATTCGTTGAAAAAATATCTGGATCTGCAGTTAACCTAATTACATCTCCAGTAAAAAATTGATGATTTGGAACAATAAAATCTGTTGTTACAGATGAACTACTTAGTGTTAAAGTTTTTGCTCTATTGGTTGTTTTAATTGCGTATGAAGGTAAAGATGATGATGTAATAACAACACTTCCTTCATTATCATAAACATTCTGAATGTCGGAAGTAAAATAATTTTTTGTTATTGTAGTATCCGTTAACTTTACCAATCTTCTAATAAAATGTTGATTGGAAAAAGTATTTGCATTCAAAAAACTTATATTGGCAGATATTTGAAATTTTGTATCGGATATTACTTTCTCAACCTTAGCTTCAGTGATACCGTTGTTTACTTTATTAACAAAATGGATATCATCATTTGCAGACAGTAAATGGTCATCAAAAGATGTTACAACAAAATACTGTCCATTTTGAGAAATGGATTTAATATCAAATTTTGTAGAGGTATTGAATTTCCAAGAGTTAAATCTTACATCTTCTTTATTTTTTATAATTCCTAAACTTTCTATTAATATTGGATCTCCAGACTCATAGTAATATTCATCTTCATCATTTAAATTTATTTCTTCTAAAACTCCAGTAATTCTAAAATCAATCCTGTTTCCATTTTCATCTAATCCGTATGATTGATATTCTGCAGATTCAATGTCATCTCCAATTGTAGATGTTGGAACATTTGTACAATTTAAAAATTGATTATTTGTTTTATCAGTATAAGTTACTTCTGTTTCATTAATTATTAATGTTCCAGACTCGGGAAATCCTATTGTAGAATCAACTGTCAAATCCGATCCATTAACTTGTACTAATTTTGTTTTTGGATGTACTTTAAAACTTCCGTAAATTGATCCAAAAGTACGTGTGTCTTTATCATAACCAAAATCAATATCAAGAATATAATACAACTCTTGATTAAAATATTTTATTTCGACCTCTGATACTGATGCATAAGAGTTTGTTGTTCCAGATACTGTCGTAATATCTTGGAATATTGATGATCCTTCTAAATCTAGAATATTACCACTGATTGGTTTTACAACCATTCTATTAACCACCCTATAATCATTTGCGGATGGTTTTAACAAATAATCTTGAGGTTTTATTGTTTCTGCATTTTCACCGTATAAAGCTTTAAATAAAATGCTGTTAGCTTTTGGAGTTCCTTTTGTAGAATAAAAATCTTTAGATTGAATTAAAAAGTTTTTTTGATCTAATCCAGAATATAATTCAACATCTTCAAATCCAGGTAAAAATTGTATTTTTATTTTTCTAAAAAATTCTTTAAGAAAAAGTGTACTTAAATTTTCTACTTTAGATCCAACTTCATGAGTGTCATTTTCTGTAGTCTCATATGACACTTGTTGTCCAGAAAAATTATAAGAAGTAATTCCACTAAATCCCCTGATGCATCCTTCGAAAGATGTTTCTGTGATGGAAGTGTAAGTAATAACTTCATTATTAATTTTTAGTAGACCATATCTAGCAGGCCAACCAAAAGTGCTTTCAACTTTTATAGAAGTATCTGTAAAATCAACAAATTCTGTAGTAACAGTGCTGCTATCGTTTAAAACTTTGGATGTGTAACTATCAGTTTTAATTAAACTATCAATATTTTTTGCAATATTGATAGGTTCAGAAAAATTTTCTTGAGATTCGTAATACTGTTTTAAGAATGGTGCAAATAAAGGATATTCCTCTTGCATAAAAAGAGGAATTTGGGATTCTACGTTATGCTTAACAGAAATTTTTGATTCGGTCATATTACCTGCTTATTGGTCCGTTAGAAAAACTTGAAGTTCTTACATATGAAAATCCTGAAGTATCAGCACCAGATGAAATTGTATCGGAAATCATATTAACATTTAATGATTTTGAATCTATTTGTAAGAACAGATCTTGCAGTCCAACTACATCGTTTGACTCTGGAATTGCTTCAATTTCTATAATATTTTCTGGAGTTTTTATTTCAGTTTCTATTATATTTAATACATTTAGAATTATCTCCCCTTTTGAATAATCGACTGAACCAACATTATCTCTTACAATCTCATAGTCATTAGTTGATGTTTTTTTGAATAAGAATAATTTTCCCTTCTCTCCATTTTGATCTGGATAATCCGACAAGTAAAGGTCTCCTGTAATACCACTAACCTTAAATGATGTAGATTTTATATTAAATGGAGTTCTTTTTCCTGTAGTATCATACTTAAGGTGAAAAGGATTTCCAAAACATATTTCATAGTCTGCAAAAGTATTAAGAGAGGCTCTTAAGTCTCTTCTAATTTTAATTTTAGTAATGTTTGAAGTAATTGCTGGATCTATATCATCAATTATCTTTAAGAGTTTGCTATATTTTAATCGACTACCAAATTGATTTAATTCATTCGATCTAGAAAAGGATGTGATATTATTAATCACCTTTGTCTTTAAATCGTTTGGAGATATAGTAAAATTGGAATTATAATAAACCGAACTGCTGACTTCAACAAAAAGATATTTTAAATCTACAATTTCGGGGAGAATTCCTGCTACCGAATATTGCTTTAAATCTTTTATAATTTTTCTTTTAACAATGTTTGAAATATAATTATAATTTCTTGGTTTAATTGCAATAAAAACTTTTCCATACTGTGGTGGATTTAAATCTTCTCCACCAAAAACAGTGACAGTTTCTGCTTCGGGAAAAACTTTTGGAACAATAGATTCATAGTCAGAAGCAGTAACTGCTCTACTTTGAGATGAATAAAATTTAGGTGCATAATTACGAACTGATGAAATATTCTCTATGTCATCTCCACCCGCAGAAGTTTTGAGAGTTGTTAAATTTGATATTCCGGAAGAAATTATATTTCCATTATTGTCAACTATTTTTCCACTAAAAGAAAAAAGTGAAATGCCGTTTCCCAGTTTTCCTTTTGTAATAATATAAGATACTGTAACTAAATTTCCATTTTCTAATTTTTTACCAAAATTACCATCACCAAATAATAATTCATATCTCTGATCTTCTATTTCTTGCAATAAGAAAATTTTACTTTGACTATCTGTATTTGAAATATTATCTACAAGTTTGAACTTATTTTTAACTATATCTCCAGAACTATTCTGGACTGAAACTCTAATTGTAGAAGTATCAATTCCTGAATTGTCCAGAATAAATCTTTGATTGTATTGTGAGGTATTTACGAGAAAAGTTTGTGTAATTAAAGTTCCTTCGATTATTTCAACATCTTCGAATGTTGCGATATTATTGGTAACTGGAACAGTAACATCATCAGGAATACAAAAAGAATAACTTTCTGTACCAAATGTATTTGAAGATGCACACACTCCTTTCTTAAGAGTCAAAGTAAGTGGAGTTACATTAAGACCACTTGTATCAACAATAAAGGAAATTGAAGAACGCGCAGCTGCCTTTGACTTTGGAATATATCCTATATTTCTAGCTAAAGAAACAACATTCTCTCTTAGTGTAGCACTGTCAATAAAGACTTCATTGCAAACCATATTTGCACTGAAAGAATTCAAATATGTGTTGTATGCTAAGATATCAATCAAAGTTGATAAATTAGATCCTTCATAATCAAAATCAGTAAAGTTTGGATTTACTCTCAGATAATCTTTAATTGTAGATTTAATCTGATCAAAATCTAAATTTGAAAAGTTTATCTGTGGCATCTATCGAACCGTTTGGAGTACAAAATTAATTTTTTGTGGAGGTATTGAAGATCCTATCACTTCATAATCAAGTAAGACATGATAACCATTTTGATCAAAGTCGGGTGTGACTATAACTGATCTTAATGAAACTCGTGGTTCAAAGTTATTAATCACATTCCTGATTTCATTTTCAATATCGGTGGTAACACGAGTATCTAAAACTTCAAATAAGGTTCTATTTAGTCCTGTTCCCAAAAGTGAGTTAAAAGGACGTTCACCATTTAACGTAAGAATTAAATTTCTTAATGATCTACTAACAGCATTGGCATCATTAATTGAAAGTAAGTCATAAGTAATAGGATGAACCTTAAAGGAAAGACTTATATCCCTAAAACCACGACTAATGTTCTCTAAAGGCACTGTTATATGCTAATACTGACTTATTTATACTAAAAAAGGGTAGTTTGACTACCCTTTAAAATTAAAATTTAGTCTCATAAAGAGGTTCGGTTCCATATTCCCAATCATCATAGTCATCATCATTACGAATTTTTTCATGAATTTCGTTTTGAACGTGAAAATCATGTTTTTTTGGAGTTAAATCATCATTTGCAATCTCACGAAGCATTTTTTGTTGTTGAATTTTGTTCTCCCATCCATATCCACTTGCCAAATATCGAGTTCCCCACTCATTTTCCATGAAATTTTTGTCTTTGTCAACCTTTTTGGTCATTTTGTGCTCCTGATTCGTTAAAATCAGAACTTTTTACGGGGTTGCTATCCCGTTCTTGTGCTGTTTTCCAAAAATATTCATCTTCATTCCCCATACCAAGACGATTGTGACCATTTTCAACCTGATAGTAACGAGTAGAGACCTTAAAATCAGGTGTTTTTGGTTCTTTGGGTGTTAAACTGTTGTCATAAATACGTATTCGGTTGTTAGGATAGAGTGCAAACTGTCCATTTTGCAACTCAATAAGGTTATGAGACTTATGTTCGGCAGGATTCTCACTTGTAGCATAGTCAATTACATCTGGATCTTGATGATAGTTGTCTAAAGTGCATACATAGGTGCCTTTTTGAGGTCCAAAGTCCCGTGTATAGCACTCATAATCCATAGATCCAATGAATTGCTTCTGCACAGCAACGACTCCATAGTCCATACAGTTCCAAAATTGAAGATTAGGTAGATCTAAGTCAGGATCAGGGGTCTCAGGACGCGCTACAAAGGCACTGATAGGCAGTTTATCATACATTGCAGCATACTCTGGCAAATATGTCTCAAAATAAAAAGCACGTCCAGGAATCGACTTAGCCGATACCCAAACGCCTTTAACAAACTCACCCCAACCACTTTGATGATCGGTTAGATACTCTTTACGAACCCAGATTTCTTGTGAAGGTAGATTAGTAATTAAACAAGACATATATTAAGTTTTTTGTTTTAACTATTTACCCTGTCCTCTATATTTTTTCTTTTTCCCATTACGAGAAGTTGCCGAAAGAAGAGTACGAGCAGAACACCCTTGCCGAGTTTTCTTTGGAGCACCAGGCTCAAAAATTACTTTACTACTTCCACCTTTAGCCATACTTTACCTCTCTATCAAATAATACGAGTTTTTTCATGACCCACACGAATCAGAGGGTCACACCAAATTTCATAGTCTGCATCCTTTGCATCAAGACAGAACGATACATCCTCACCGCACATATCTTGAACTTGACCAGAGTCAAAAGTTTGCATCTTTGGAGCAAACCAAGGATACTCAAGAGATTCAAAGACACCCTTCTTAATCAGAACCCAACCAAATCCAGTGTAATCGACCGTAAAGGGTTTCTTTCTTTTTGAAATACTCTCTAGAGTTTCATGATTCATAACACCACCGTTCTTACGGAAGTCATCTTCTTCTAACCAGTGTGCAACGGATGTGGTATTACCGTCTTCTGTGCAATACCATCCAGACATAATATCTTTGTCATGAAAGACAAGACGATAAAACTTTTCAGTGTCAAAGACAATATCTGAGTCAATCCAGAGTTGGTAATCATAATTCAATTTGCCATCCCAGGGAACCTGTTTTGGTCCACGAAGAACATTTGCACCAAGGCACTTGCATCGTGCAAAGTTAACCATTGAAGAATAGTCTTGAGAGATCTGAATACTTGCACCTGCTTGAACAAGATCAAAACAGAGTTGTACGAAGTTCTTCAGAAAAATATAAGAACAACCTCGACCTGGAAGACAGAATACAACTGACTTCCCTTGAATCATTTGTTTTGCTGTTTCTAGATCGAAAGAATCTGTTGAAACCACAGGAGGTTTTGCTTTAACTGTAAATCCTTTAGCCATAAGTAAAAAATTGCTTCATGTTCATTTTACTGTGATATTTAGAGGTTGTCAATAAGATGCCTCTGTATATTGCGATGGTTTTAATTGAATAATTTCAATACCCTCCAAATCAAGTTCTTCACTTGAGAGTTTAACATATAATTCATCAACCGTTAAGTTATGTGCAAGTACATTATCTTTTTGATAAACGTGATATACTTTTTCTTTTTGCATGATTTTTTCTCCGGGGAATTTTTTACAGAGAAATGTTTACGATGATCAATTTGTTATTCTCAAAAGAATAGTCGAGTGTGTCTCCTTCCTCCCATTCCAGTGTCTCTTGAAGTTCTTCGGGAATGTGAATGTAGTATTCTTCTTTCTCTTCGTCGTATCTAAATTCTGCTGTGTAATCCATATGATTTATGGTTTTTCTTTATATATTAATTTATAACCCTGACAAGAATAAACGCAGAAATTAATAGAAATATATTGAAAATCTTTCTGGGGTGTCGAATTATCCAACCAGCTAAGATAACTCTCCAAAAATTCCAGTAGGGGGTTTTTGACATTTTTATTTCTGAAAAATTTTTTTAAAGAGAGTGATATTGAGTTCGGGTTTTCAAAGTTTTATAGCTTAGAGGGACCCAAAAAATTATATAACGCATCGCCCCCCGACGGCGCAACCAAACGCCCCCAAAACACTGCCGTCACGGATACTCAAAAAACGCATAGTAACTGCCCTCAGTATACACCAAGGGCAGCACAGTTGTTAACAATCAGAACGATACTTCCTCCAGAGTGGGAATACCAAGCACCTGCTCAATCATAGGCGATTCGATATACTCATAACCGCTTACATTATCAGCAACGAGTGTATCCAGAATGGACAGAATTTCGTTGCCAGTGTTACCTTGACGCAGCAGGGAAACATACACGGACTTAGACATGTGAAGAAGAAAAGTGTTAGGAACTGTTGTGGACGGAGAGGTATATTTAATGACCCCTACTCTCCAGGGTCAATGTTATCAGCGAACCAGAGATCCGTAGTCTTTCATGTTGAAGACTGGTGTATCATAACTCCAGTACTTTGCAGTATCATTATAGCGATAGAACTTTCGCACCTCACTATAAACATCTGCCACCACTGGTTTGTGACGCACTGCAGGACGATTGATAGCAGCACGGCATTGCTCTGCGATCTCATCCAGAGTATAACGGGACGAAGGAATGTAACGCATAAAGTGTTGGAAACTGTGTGGGAGTGACCCTTACACTACTACAACACTTTCAAGGCCCCCATGTTTAGTTACCTCAGAGTGTCGGCGATGTTATCCAAGACCTCAGATATCACCTCACAGCTATCCCTACCGTTCTCCTCTAATTGTTGCATTAGGTCTTGCAGTTGTGGTAGAATAGTGGCAGTACGATGAGGTACTCTGAGGATGTTCATTTCACCCAGATGTCTATACTTTAGAGGTCTCATAGTTTTGTTAACAAAACTAGGCATATTTGGGGGGGTTATGTTAACAAAACTCAAAACCCTTGATATCACTGATTAACATCGCAGTAGATGTCAAATAACTCCCGAAGTTTGTCCTCGGAATAAATGACTAACTGTGCGAGGTCTTCAGCATCAATAGACTGCGAATCTTCCCCCGCCCAGTCTACCAGGTCACGCAGACAGATTGACTCTGCTACTGTGTCACCTTGAAATACCTCTTCTAGGAGAAACTGTGCTTCTTCAGTAACGCTCTGAGTGACCATTTGTTAAACCTTTGAGTGCCCTCTTAGTATATATCGGGTGGATGTATTTGTCAAGGGTTTGCGATATCTTCTGTGCGGTGCTGGGAGTGTCTCAGAGGGGGGTTGACATTTGGGGGAGTTCGTGTTAGCGTGCGGGCTTAGATCACCACTCTCTGAGACATTTAGAAACACACTCTAAGATACATTTAGAGACACATTCTACCACATTCAGAGACACACATTCTACCACATTAACCTACATTTAACAAACAAGATACATCGCTCATTTATATTTTTTAATACATTTTTTTAATTGAAAAAATAACTCAATTTAATTGCGTTAGTTAATACGGAACCTCTGCAATCGTTTCTACAATCGTAATAATTTCGTCTTTTTCAGTAAGATACTCAGTCTGTAAAAGATTCGGACCAATGATGACTTGCCCGACGATTGTTGCTGCTAAAAGTGTTTCAATCATGAGGATTTACCTTGTTAAACAATGATACAAAGAAGAGTGAAATCAGGCAAGACGCATACCAGAGAAGAAGGGAATCGGAGAACCATTGTATTGAACGAACCACTGAAAGTTCTTCTGAAAAACATACTCGCCAGGCATACCAAACGCTTGGAGAAGTGCATTGAGACGAGACTTTGTGGTCTTTGATTGCCAACCACCATCGAACAATTCCATCCAGGTTTCGCCAATCCGAGCAATCAGATTGCCGTGCAGATAGACATCAGAACAGTCGGT
>Ga0194124_10001561_pt1 | contig 28454 bp, 29 predicted proteins | sample TA2KigCas0mmetaG_FD_148605 | JGI IMG/M metagenome (GOLD analysis project Ga0194124, IMG submission 148605) | Freshwater microbial communities from Lake Tanganyika, Tanzania - TA2015031 Kigoma Deep Cast 0m | ecosystem: Environmental > Aquatic > Freshwater > Lake | place: Tanzania: Lake...
GGGGGGACGGCCAGCAGCGGGAAGGAATCGGTCGGGCTGATCAGGCGCTGCGCGAACATCTCGAGCGGCAGCTCGTCGCCCTTGAACATGAAGTAGGCCAGCGCCGCCGCGCCCATCGACACCGCGATCGGCACGTTGAGCGCGAAGAACACGAACATCAGCAGCAGGGGCACGTATTCCATGGCCTCAGCCTCCCCGCGCGGCGGACAGCCGGCCGCGCGCGGCGATCGCGTGCCTCAGCGTCATCGCACCCAGGCCGAGCGCCGCGCCGGCGTAGTGGATCGTGTAGGGCCAGCGCAGCGACGGCATCGGCGTGTCCCAGGAATCGATCGCGAAGGTGGTCGCGAGCCAGAAGACCCAGGCCAGGAAGACGAGGGTGAGGAGGTCGGCGAGCCCGGTCGCGCCGCGCCGCGCCGCCTCGGGGAACATGCCCGTGAGCATGTCGATCGACACGTGCTGCCCGCGCCGGAAGGCCGCGGCGGAGCCGAAGAAGATCGCCCAGCAGAAGCCGGTCGCCGCGATCTCGGCCGTCCAGGTCGCGGGCTGGGCGCTGACATAGCGCGTGAACACGCCCCAGGCCGTGGCGAACACGACCACCGCCATCGCCGCGCAGGCCACGAGTTCCTCGGGCGCGCGCAAGCCCGGCGCCTGCTCGCCCGCGTCCCCGCCGGCGCCGTTCGCCTCGTGTGCCATCGCGGGCGCCCCCTCAGGCGTGCGGCTGCTGCGCTTGCGCTCCGAACCTCTTCTGGCCGGCCTGCGGCGCGCCGGCGAAGAGGAACTTGGTTACCCTGTCGATCATTGCGCCGTGGAACGCGACGGCCTCGGGGTGGAAGTCGGCCTTCGGCCGCGGCTCGGGATCGAAGTTGTGGAACTCGTCCACGCCGCGCACGAGCATGGCGCTGTCGCGGCCGCCGATCTGCCGGACATAGGTCGGCACGTAGCGGATGGTGAAGCCGATCCGGTCCCAGTCGGCGTTGTTGGGCTCGGAGCCGTGGATGATGCGCACGTGGTGCAGCGAGAACTCGCCGGGCTGCAGGACGATGTCGGCGGCGTCCTTCTCGTCGACCTCAACCTGGACCTCCTGGCCGCGGCTCAGCAGGTTGTCGGAGGCGAACGTGTCCTTGTGCGGCACCTGGTCGTGCGCCTGCGTGCCGGGCACGACGCGCATGCAGCCGGACAGCGGCGTCGAGGCCTCGAAGGCAACCCATGCGGTGACGACGTCGGGCGAGGACAGGCCCCAGTAGGTCGAGTCCTGGTGCCAGGACACGAAGCCCGGGCTGCGCGCGGGCTTGTGGAAGAAGCCGGAGGCCCAGCAGAGTATGTTCGGGCCGATCACGTCCTCGACCGCGTCGAGGATGCGCGGGTGGCGCACCAGCTCGTCGAGCCAGGTCACCAGCAGGTGCGGCTTCTGGTTGGTGCGCTTGGACAGCGCGCCGCCCTCCCTCGCGCAGAGCGCCGCGTAGTCGCGGCGCAGCGACGCGATCTCGCCCGCATCCATCGCGCGCAGCGGCGACAGGTAGCCGTCGCGGCGATAGGCGGCGACCTGCGCCTCGGAAAGCATCTTCGGCATGTCCGGCATCTCCCCCCGTCGATCGCGGCGATTAGACGGGCCGGGCATGGGTTGCGTCAAGGACGCGGGCACGCCCCGCGCCGCGACGCGGCGCGGGACTCAGTCAGCGAGGAGGCGCGGCGCGTCCTCGAGCAGGCGGCGTATCTCGACCAGCAGCGCCGCCGCGTCGGCGCCGTCAACGGCACGGTGGTCGCCCGACACGGACAGCCGCGCGACGCTGCGCACGACCACCTGTCCGTCGCGGGCGACGGGCGTCGGGACGAAGGCGCCGACCGCGAGGATCCCGACCTCCGGCGGATTGACCAGCGCGACGAATTCCTCCGCGCCGAGTAGCCCGAGATTGGAGACGGTGAAGCCCGCGCGCGCCATGTCTGCCGGGCCGAGGCGCAGCCCGATGGCGCGCCGCCGCAGCCGGAAGCTCGCCGAGGCGATGCCGGAGAGCGAGAGCCGGTCGCAATCGGCGACCACCGGCACGGCCAGCCCGTGCGAAGTCGCCACCGCCATGCCGAGGTTGACGCGCCCGAGCGCGACCGTGGCGCCATCCTCCCAGCGCGCGTTGAAGCGCGGCACCGCGCGCAGCGCGAGCGCCACGGCCTTCATCACGACGTCGTTGGCGGAGACGGGCGCGCCTGCCTCGCGCCGCGCGGCGACCAGTTCGTCGAGCGCGCCGCCATCGACCGAGAGCGACACCGAGAATTGCGGCACGGCCGCGCTCGCCCCCATGCGCCGCGCCATGCCGCGGCGATAGAGGTCGTCGCGGCGCTCGCGCTTCGCCGGCGCGGGGACGCGCGCCGCGAGGGCGTCGCGCACGTCGCGCTCCTGGACCCTTCCGCCAGGCCCGCTGCCGCGCAGCGAGGCGAGGTCTAGGCCGCCCTCGCGCGCGAGGCGGCGGGCGATCGGCGTGGCGAGGGTCCATACTCCGGCCTGCACCGCGGGCTCCGCGGCGGGGCCGGGGCGTGGATCCGGCGTGGGCGCCGCGGTGGCGCCGGCTGGCGTAGCCGGGGATTTCGCGACGTCCGCGCCCTGCGTCGCGATCACCGCGAGGAGCCCGTCGAGCGGGACCTCGCTGCCCGGCGTGGCGACGACCCGCAGCAGCGTGCCATCGGCCGGGGAGGGTAGTTCCGTCGCCGCCTTCGCGGTCTCCACCACGGCGAGGGGCTGGCCCGCGCGCACCGCGTCGCCGGGCCTCGCGAGCCATTCGACGAGCGTCGCGCTCTCCATGTACTCGCCGGCGGCGCCGGAGAGGCGGAACTCGAGCTCAGCCATGGCCGGCACGCACCGCGTCGCGCGCGGCGGCCGCGATCCTGGCGGCGTCGGGGATCGTCGCCAGCTCGAGCGGCTGGCTGTAGGGCACGGGCATGTCGAGCGCGCCGAGCCGCGCGACCGGCGCATCGAGCCAGCCGAAGGCGAACTCGCCGATCGTGGCCGCGAGCTCCGCGCCGTAGCCGCCGAAGCGCCAGCCCTCGTTCACCACGACGCAGCGATGCGTGCGCCGGACGGATTCGACGATCGTCGCGGCGTCGAGCGGGCGCAGCGTGCGGATGTCGACCACCTCGGCGGAGATGCCCTCCGTGGCCAGCGCCTCCGCGGCCTTCAGGCTCTCGAGCACCATGCGCGAGCTCGCGACGATGGTGACGTCGCCGCCGGGCCGCGCGATCGCGGCCTTGCCGATCTCGACGAGGTGCTCGCCGTCGGGCACGGGGCCGCGCGTGTTGTAGAGGAACTTGTGCTCGATGAAGACGACGGGGTTGGGGTCGCGGATCGCGGCGGCCAGCAATCCCTTCGCGTCGGCCGGCGTCGCCGGCATGACGACCTTGATGCCGGGGATGTGCGCGACCATCGCCTCGAGGCTCTTGGAATGCTGCGCGCCCGCGCCTGCGCCCGCGCCGCCCTGCGTGCGCAGCACGAAGGGCAGCGTCACCTGGTCGCCCCAGACGAATGGCAGGACCGAGGCCTGGTTCAGCAGCTGGTCGAGGCAGAGCGGCAGGAAGTCGATGTACATGATCTCCGCGACCGGCTTCAGCCCCATCATCGAGGCGCCGACCGCCATGCCCGCGATCACCTGCTCCGAGATCGGCGTGTCGCGCACGCGCTCGGGCCCGAATTCGGCCTGCATGTCGCGCGTCACCTTGAAGACGCCGCCATAGACGCCGACGTCCTCGCCGAAGACGACGACGGACGGGTCGCGGCGCATCTCGCCGAGCAGCGCCGCGTGCAGCGCCTCCGCGTAGCGAAGCTCGGCCATCACGCGGCTCCCTTCACGTATTCGCCCGCGTCGAGCTCGCCGATGCCGGGCAGTGGGCTCTCGAGCGCGAAGGCCACGGCGTGCTCGACCTCCGCCGCCGCGTCGGCGTCGAGCGCCGCGACCCGCTCCGCGCCAAGCTCGGCGACCAGATGCGCGGCCATGTTCGGGATCGGATCGCGCGGCCTCCATGCCGCGACCTCCTCCGGCGGCTGGTAGCCGCCGACGTCGGAAGTGGAGAACCCGAGCAGCCGGTAGGTCTTCGCCTCGATCAGCGTCGGGCCCTCGCCGCGGCGCGCGCGCTGCGCCGCGCGCGCGGTCGCGGCATGGACGGCGAGCACGTCGTTGCCGTCCACGATCTCGCCGGGGATGCCGTAGCCGACCGCGCGCGAGGCGAGGTCGGCGACGCTCGACTGCGCGCGCGCATGGACCGTGAGGCCGTAGAGGTTGTGCTCGCACAGGAAGACCAGCGGCAGCTTCCACAGCGCCGCCGCGTTCAGCGCCTCGTGGCAGGCGCCGATCTGCGCCGCGCCGTCGCCGTAGAAGGCGAGGACGACGTTCGGCTGGCGGCGAACCTGGAAGGCGAGGGCCTGCCCGACCGCGACGGGCAGGGCGCCGCCGACGATGCCGCACCCGCCGAGAAGCCCGACCTCGCGGTCCGCGACCAGCATGTGGCCGCCGCGCCCGCGGCACGTCCCGGTCGCGCGTCCCATGATCTCCGCCATCAGGCGCCCGGTGTCGACGCCCTTGCCGACATAGTGCGCGTGGCCGCGATGGGTGCTGGTGACGATGTCCTCGCGCTCGAGCGCGGCCGTCGCGCCGATGCCCACGGCCTCCTGGCCGTCGCAGCGATGGATCGGCCCGCGCGTGCGGCCCTCCTTGTGCAGGCGGCCGATCGCCTCCTCGAGCAGGCGCACGACCTGCATCTTCCTGTAGAGCTCGGCCTGCATGTCGAGCGATGGCGCGTTCTGCATGCGCGGGTCAGCCTTTCCATTCGGCGGCGGCGCGTCGCGTCGCCTCGGTGAAGTCGTGCCAGGCGATCCTGCCGTCGAGCCACGCGGCGAGGCGGCCGGAGAACAGGATCGCCTCGTCGATGACGGGCGCCGCGAGCGCGGGATGGCGCTCGAGCAGCGCGGCCGCGGCCTCCAGCGTCGCAGCGCTGGCCAGCAGGTGGCAGAAGCCGCCGATGCGCGCGACGGCGAGGCGCAGCGCCAGGACGCCGGCGCGCGCGGCGAAGGCGTGGTCGCCCGCCGCGGCCTCCCCGCGCAGCCGCCAGAGCGTCTCGTGCAGCGCGCGCGCATAGCCCTCGGCATAGACGAGCGGCCCCGCGGGGAGCATGACGCCGCGCCGCGCCATCATCTCCGCGATCTCCGCGGGCGGCGCGCGCCAGACGGCCTCGCGCGCGGCGACGAGGGCGGCCAGCCCGGGCGGCGCGGTCGCGGGCGGCGACGGCGTGCCGGTGCCGCCCGCGGCGAGGGAAAGGCGCGCGCGCAGGCCGTCGCGGCCCTGGCGCTCCTGCACGCGGCGGCCGAGGGCGCGCAGCGCGTCGACCCCGGCCTCGATCCCGCCGAGATGCGTCACCTGCGCGCTCTCGGCCTGCAGCGCGTCGAAGACGAGCTCGAGGAACTGGCGCTCCGGCCAGAAGAGGAACCCTCCGGGCGGGACCTGCATCACGTCGCCGGTGGCCTCCGCGTCGACCACGAAGGGCGCGTGCCAGAGGATGTGGTTGCCCGCGATCTTGGCGCAATGCAGGTCGATCTCCGCCGGCAGGCTGGCCAGCAGCGCGGCGACGGTGCGCGGCGCGCGCCCCGAGTCCAGCGCGATGCGCAGCCGCGTGTCGCCCGCGTCGAGGAGGATCATGGTCGCCATGGCGCGCGATGGTGGGCGAGGCATCCCCCGCTTGTCCAGACGCGACGCGTGATCGCCGGAAGCGCGGCGCCTATGCTTCGCGCGCAACCATCCGGGGTGACGTCCATGCACGAGGTCCTGGGGCATCGGCGCCGCGCGATCGCCCGCGCCTCGCTTTCCGCGGCGCTGCTGTCGCTCGGCGGCTGCACGGGCCGCATCGATGCCGCGCGCGATCCCTTCGCGCTTGGCGTCGCGTCGGGCTATCCGTCGCCGTACGGGTTCGTGATCTGGACGCGGCTCGCGCCGGAGCCGCTCGCCGCGGATGGCGCGGGCGGCATGTCGTCCGCGCCGGTGGAGGTCGCCTGGGAAGTCGCGGAGGACATGCGCTTCGAGCGCGTGGCGCGCCGCGGCGTCGCGACCGCCGAGGCGGCATGGGCGCACAGCGTGCATGTCGAGGTCGGCGGGCTGCGCGCGGGGCGCCCCTACTGGTACCGCTTCGTCGCCGACGGACGCGCCTCGCCCGTCGGCCGCGCGGCCACGGCGCCGCCCCATGGCGTGGCGCCGGCGCGGCTGCGCTTCGCCTTCGCCTCGTGCCAGCAATACGAGCAGGGCTGGTTCGTCGCCCATCGCCACATGGCGGCCGAGGACCTCGACCTCGTTGTCTTCCTCGGCGACTACATCTACGAATCCTCGTGGGGGCGCGACCATGTGCGCAGCCACGAGGCGGGGGAGCCGACGAACCTTGCCGGCTATCGCAGGCGCCACGCGCTCTACCGCTCGGACCGCGACCTGCAGGCGAGCCACGCCGCCTTCCCCTGGGTCGTCACCTGGGACGACCACGAGGTCGACAACGACTACGCCGACGACCGCTCCGAGGACCTCTGGCCGCGCGAGCGCTTCCTCGCGCGCCGCGCCGCCGCCTATCGCGCCTTCTACGAGCACATGCCGCTGCCGGTCTCGATGCGGCCGAGTGGGCCTGGAATGCGCATCCATGCGCGGCTCGACTGGGGATCGCTCGCGCGCATCCACGTGCTCGACGACCGGCAGTACAGGTCCCACCAACCGTGCCCGCGGGCGGGACGCGGCGGGTCGAACAATGTCGGGGCATCCTGCGTCGAGCGGCTTGATCCCGCGCTCACCATGCTTGGCGCGGCGCAGGAGCGCTGGCTCGACGAGGGCTTCGCCTCGTCGACGGCGCGCTGGAACGTGGTCGCGCAGCAGACGCTCATGGCGCCCCTCGCGCGCTCGTCCGGAGGCGAGGCGAGGGCATGGACCGATGGCTGGGACGGCTATCCCGCCGCGCGCGACAGGCTCCTCGCCTCCGTCGTCGCGCGGCGCGTCTCCAACCCGCTGGTGGTCGGCGGCGACGTCCACGCCTGGTACGCGGCCGACCTCCGGCGCGACTTCGACGACCCGCGCGGCGCGATCGTGGCGAGCGAGGTCTGCGGCAGCTCGATCACCTCGCAGGGGCCGTCGCATGCGCGCCTCGCCGCGCTCGCGCCCCTCAACCCGCACCTGCGCTTCGCCGACGGCATGACGCGGGGCTACGCGGTGGCGACGCTGGCGCGCGGCAGTACGGAGGTCGCGCTGCGCACCGTGGAGACGGTGAAGCGCCCCGACGCGGGGATCTCCACCCTCGCGCGCATCGGGATCGAGGACGGCAGGCCCGGCGTGCATGTCTCGGGTACGGCATGAGCGCGGCGCCGGAAGGCTGGCCGCGCGCCGTGCCCTCGCCTATCCTGCGCGCCTCCCACCAACCGGAAGACCGATGACAAACAAGCCCATCGCGCCGCGGGGACGGCTCTTCTTCGCCAATCCCGGGCCGACCAACATCCCGGATTCGATCCTGCTCGCGACCGCCCACGCGACCATCGATTCCAACGACCCGCGCTTCGTGCCCGTCTACGAGGAATGCGTCGCCGGGCTGAAGTCGATCCTGCGCACGACGGGGCACGTGTTCTTCTACACGGGCTCCGGGCACTCGGCGTGGGAAGCGAGCCTCGTCAACCTGTTCTCGCCCGGCGACCGGCTGCTGGTGGTGGAGACCGGACATTTCTCCGAGGACTGGTCGCAGATGGCGACGGATCTGGGCCTGCAGGTGACGACGGTGGCGGCGGATTGGCGCCGCGGCTGCGATCCCGACGCGGTGCGCGCGGCGCTCGAGGCCGACCACGCGCACGAGATCCGCGCGGTCTGTGCCGTCCACAACGAGACCTCCACCGGCATGACGCTTCCGGTGGAGCGCATCCGCGCGGCGATGGACGCGGCGCGCCATCCGGCGCTGCTGCTCGCTGACACGATCTCGTCGCTCGGCAGCATCGACTTCCGGATGGACGACTGGCGCATCGACGTCGCGGTCGGCGGCAGCCAGAAGGGGCTGATGATGCCGACGGGGCTCGGCTTCACGGGCGTGTCGGCCCGCGCGCTGGAGGCGCATGGCCGCGCGCGGCTGCCGCGCTACTACTTCGACTGGTCGCGCATGCTCAAGCGGCCGATGCGCAGCTTCGTGGGTACCGCGCCGACGCCCATGTTCTACGGGATGAAGGAAAGCCTTCGCCTGATCGGCGAGGAGGGGCTCGACGCCGTCTTCGCGCGCCATGCGCGCCTCGCGCGCGCCGTGCGCGCGGCGGTGCGCCAGTGGTCGGGCAACAGCGGGCCGCAGCTCTTCTGCCTCGACCCGGCGCGGCTTTCGGATTCGGTGACGGCGGTCCTGATGCCCGAGGGGCACGACGCCGAGCGGCTGCGCGCGGCGACGCTCGGGCGCTTCAACGTCTCGCTGGGCGGAGGCCTCGCGCGGCTTGCGGGCCGCGTCTTCCGCATCGGCCATCTCGGCGACCTGAACGAGCCGATGGTGCTCGGCACGCTGGCCTCGGTGGAGATGGCGATGAAGCTCGAGGGGATCCCGCATGCCCCTGGCGGCGTCGATGCCGCCATGGCCGAGCTCGTGGCGTCGGCCTGAAGGCGGCGATCGAGAGGAGAGGACTGCGATGTCCCTGCGCGGCGATGGCGGACCCCGCTACCGCAACCTGCGGAACGACGACGCGCCCTACGAGCGGATCGTCGTCGACCGCCTGACGCCGGTCATCGGCGCGGAGATCTCGGGCGTCGACCTCGCCGGACCGCTGCCCGAGGAGACGATGGAGGAGATCCGCCGCGCGCTGGCGGAGAACCTCGTCGTCTTCTTCCGCGACCAGCGCATGTCGCCCGCGCAGCACCTCGCCTTCGGCCGTCGCTTCGGCGAGCTCCACGTCCATCCCGCGGCGCCGCATGTCGCGGGGATGCCCGAGCTGATGGTCATCCGCGCCGACGCCAGCTCGACGCGCGCCAACGGCGAGGGCTGGCACACCGACGTCTCCTGCGACGAGGAGCCGCCGATGGGCAGCATCCTCCACATCCGCGAGTGCCCGCCGCATGGCGGCGACACGCTCTTCGCGAGCATGTACGCCGCCTGGGAGTCGCTTTCGGACCGCATGAAGTCCTATCTCGCGGGCATGCGCGCCGTGCATGACGGCGAGCATGTCTATCGCGGCCTCTATTCGAACCTCGGCGTCGCGGACAAGCCGAGCTATCCGCGCGCCGAGCACCCGGTCGTGCGCGTGCACCCGGTGACCGGGCGCAAGGCGCTCTACGTCAACGCCGGCTTCACGACGCGCCTGCTGGGCGTGCCGCGCGACGAGAGCGACGCGGTGCTCGCCTATCTCTTCCGGCACGCGGAGAACCCGCTCTTCCAGTGCCGCTTCCGCTGGCGCGCCGACAGCGTCGCCTTCTGGGACAATCGCTGCGCGCAGCATCGCGCCATGTGGGACTACTGGCCCCATGTGCGCCAGGGCCACCGCGTCACGGTGAAGGGCGAGCGCCCGGTCGGCTAGCTTAGGAAGGCGCGGCCCCGGAACCCGAGCCCGCGAAAGCGCGAAGGGCCGCCGGCATTCCTGCCGACGGCCCTCTCGCAAGCCCGCTCGCGCGGACGCCGCGCGTCAGTAGCCTTCGCGCTCCATGCGCTTGCGCTGCACCTTGCGCATGCGGCGAACGGCCTCGGCGCGCTCGCGCGCCTTGCGCTCGGAAGGCTTCTCGAAATGGCGGCGGAGCTTCATCTCGCGAAAGATCCCCTCGCGCTGCATCTTCTTCTTGAGGGCGCGGAGCGCCTGGTCGACATTGTTGTCGCGAACGATGACTTGCACGGGGAGAAGGCTCTCCTTTCCGACTGGATTCGGGTTCACGAGACGGGGCCGGCATGGCCGATCCCGGAAAACGGGCGCGGTGTATAACACGCGTCCCCCGGTCGGCCAAGCGCGGAGGATGCGATTTTCGCCAAGGCTTTACCGGGGGAGGAGCGGGTTCCATATTCCTGCCCATGGCAATCCTGAAGATAGTGCGCATGGGCCACCCGGTGCTGCGCCGCCGGGCCGACGAGGTGCCCGACCCGACCGCCCCGGCGATCCGGGCGCTGGTCGCGGACATGGTCGAAACCTTGCGGGACATCAACGGGTCGGGGCTGGCCGCCCCCCAGGTCCACATTCCCTTGAGGGTCGTGATCTTCCACGTGCCCACCCATCGTGCCCAGGCCGACAGCATGCCGCGGCCCGAGGGCATGACCGCCCTCGTCAACCCGGTCATCGAGCCGCTGGGCGACGAGCGCGAGGATGGCTGGGAGGGCTGCCTGTCCGTGCCGGGGATGATGGGGTCGGTGCCCCGGTTCCGGCGGATCCGCTACTCCGGCTCGACGCCCGAGGGCGGGCGCATCGAGCGCGAGGCCGACGGGTTCCATGCTCGCGTCGTCCAGCACGAATGCGACCATCTCGACGGGATCCTCTATCCCCAGCGCATGGTCGACCTTTCGCTCCTCGGCTTCGTCGAGGAGATGCAGAAGCGCTTCGCGGAGGCCGCGCATGCAGCCCGGGACTGAGCGCGACGAGGCCCTCGACGCGCGGCGCCGGGCGATCCTCGCCGCGGCGCTCCCCCATGTCCCCTTCGACGGCTGGTCCCCGGCCACGCTCGCCGCGGGCGCGCGCGATGCCGGGCTCGACGACGGCGAGGCGCTGCGCGCCTTTCCCGGCGGGCCGGCGGAGGCGATCGCGTTCTGGTCGACCGATGCCGATCGCGCGATGGTCGCGGCGCTGGAGGCGATGGACCTCGGCGCGATGCGCACGCGCGACCGCATCGCCGCGGCGATCCGCCAGCGCCTCGCCGCCGTCGCGCCGCATCGCGAGGCCCTGCGCCGCGCGCTCGGCGTCCTGGCCATGCCGCACAACGCACCGCGCGCCGCCGACCTGACCTGGCGCACGGTCGACGCGATCTGGCGCGTCGCGGGCGATCGCTCCACCGACTGGAACTTCTACTCGAAGCGCGGCCTGCTGGCCGGCGTCTACGGCGCGACGCTGCTGCGCTTCCTCGAGGACCGCTCGGAGGGCAGCGCCGAGAGCTGGGCCTTCCTCGACCGGCGGATCGAGGACGTCATGCGCGTCCCGCGCGCCCTCTCCAGCCTGCGCGACAGGCTCTCCTGCCTGCCCGGCCCGCTTTCCCTGCTGCGCGGGCGCCAGGCGGGCCGCCGCTGAGCGTCAGCCCCCGCGCGGCGACAGCCGCGTGACATGCCCCATCTTCCGGCCGGGCCGCGCCTCGCCCTTGCCGTAGAGATGCAGGCAGGCGCCTCGCTCCGCGGCGAGGCGCGGCCAGTCATGCACCTCGTCGCCGACGAGGTTCTTCATCACCGCGTCGGAGTGCCGTTCCGGCGAGCCGAGTGGCAGCCCGGCGATCGCGCGCACGAGCTGCTCGAACTGGCTTACCGCGCAGGCGTCGATCGTCCAGTGGCCCGAGTTGTGCGGGCGCGGCGCGAGCTCGTTGACGAGCACGCGCCCGTCGCGCGCGACGAACATCTCGATGGCGAGGAGGCCGACGACGCCGAGGCGCTCGACCACCGTGCGCGCGATCCGCAGCGCCTCCTCCGCGACGGCCGGCGCGACCTTCGCGGGCGCGATCGTCTCGTCGAGGATGTGGTGCGCGTGCCGGTTCTCGACCGGCACGTAGGCGGCGATGGCGCCATCCGCGGCGCGCGCGACGACGACCGAGATCTCGCAGGCGAAGTCGACGATCGATTCGAGCACGCAGGGCACGTCGCCGAAGCGCGCGAAGGCCGCGCGCGCCTCGGCCTCGCCGGCGACCCGCGCTTGGCCCTTGCCGTCATAGCCCATGCGCGACGTCTTCAGGATCCCGGGCGCGATCGCCGCCGTCGCCGCGGCGATGTCCCCCGGCGCCACCACGGGGACGAATCGCGCCGTGCCGATCCCGGCGGCCTGCATCGCCGTCTTCTCCTGCACGCGGTCCTGGCAGATCGCGAGCACGGAGGGCGAGGGGCGCACGGGCTTCAGGCGCGCAAGCGCCTCGACCGGCGCCAGCGGGATGTTCTCGAACTCGTAGGTGATGACGTCGACCGCGTCCGCGAAGCGGCGCTGCGCGCCGGGATCGTCATACGCGGCGCGGATCGTGAGCGCCCCGACCTGGCTCGCTGGCGCATCGGCCTCCGGGCAGAGGATCGCGCAGCGATAGCCGAGCCGGGCCGCCGCCATCGCGGTCATGCGGCCGAGCTGGCCGCCGCCCAGGATCCCGATGGTTGACCCCGGCGGTAGCGGCGCCGCGCCCGCGCTCATCGGCCGCCATGCGCGGCCGGGGTGGCGGGGAGGTCGACCGGCTCGCGCGCCACCGCCGCGGTCTGGGCCTCCCGCCAGGCCGCGAGTCGGCGCTCGAGCGCCTTGTCGCCGAGCGACAGGATCGACGCCGCGAGCAGGGCGGCGTTGCGCGCCCCGGCCTCGCCGATGGCGAGGGTGCCGACGGGGATCCCGCCGGGCATCTGGACGATGGAGAGCAGGCTGTCGAGGCCGCTCAGGGCCCGGCTCTGCACCGGCACGCCGAGGACCGGCAGCGTCGTCATCGATGCGACCATGCCCGGCAGGTGGGCCGCGCCGCCGGCGCCGGCGATGATGACCTTGAGGCCGCGCCGGCGCGCGGAGCCGGCATAGGCGACGAGGCGCCGGGGCGTGCGATGGGCGGAGACGATCCGCGCCTCGTGGGGGATGCCGAGCGCCTCGAGCAGCTCGGCCGCCGCCCGCATCGTCTGCCAGTCGGACTGGCTGCCCATGATCACGCCGACCGCCGGCGTCGTCCTGGCCATCGCGCTGCCTCCACCCTGGGCGCCCCATGGCGCCGGAAAGGCTGCGAGTTACAGGAGTATGGCCGGGGGGCGCAACCCGATTGCGCCGCCCCGGGGGCGGGAGATTTCGATAGGCAACCGCGCCGGGTTTGCGTGTAGATTTGATTCGACGAGGACCATGTCGGCTGCCGGTCCGGCGGCGAGTGGGCCGATTCGAGCAGGTCGCGCGATCGATGAAGATCGACCCGAGGTCACCGAGGGAAGTGGCCGCCGGGCGCCCGGTCCAGCGCGCCGCCGGCACGGGCGCCGCGCGCGCCACGACGGCCGCCGGCCCCGCCTCGTCCGCCCCGGTGCGGGACGTGACGTCGGTCCTCGGCATACCGGAGACCGAGTTCACGCCGAAGGTCCGCCAGGCCATCATGACCCTGATGGCCGAGGTCGATGCGTTGCGTCGCGACCTGCAGGTGGCGCAGTCCCGGCTCAAGAGCCTCGAGCAACTGGCCGACCAGGACACGCTGGCGCCGATCCCGAACCGCCGCGCCTTCGTGCGCGAGCTCTCGCGCACGATGTCCTATGTCGAGCGCTACGAGACGCCTGCGGCCGTCGTCTACTTCGACGTCAACGACCTCAAGAAGATCAACGACACGTTCGGGCATGCGACCGGCGACGCCGCCCTGATGCACGTGGCCCGGCTGCTCGAGGACAACATCCGCGACACCGACACGGTGGGAAGGCTCGGCGGCGACGAGTTCGGCGTGATCCTGTCGCATGCCGACGAGGCGCAGGCCGCGGAGAAGGGCGCCGCGCTCGCCAAGGTGATCGAGGACACCCCCTTCCGGTGGCAGGACAAGCTGCTGCGGCTGTCCGTGTCCTGGGGCAGCTATTCCTTCCGCTCCGCTGGCGATCCCGCGCATGCGCTCGACGCCGCGGACCGGCAGATGTACCTGCGCAAGAAGGGCGTCGTCCGCGACTAGGACGGGCCGCCGTCGCCGCTCAGGCGATGATGTCCGGGACGAGCATCGCCTCGAGGCGCAGGACCTGGTCCTTCAGCGCGAGTTTGCGCTTCTTCAGCCGCTGCAGGCTTACCTGGTCTTGGAGCGCGTCGCCGGACAGGCGCGAGATCGCCTCGTCGAGGTCGCGATGCTCCTCGCGCAGCCGAGCCAGGCGCTGGCGCAGGCTGGCCGGGTCCTCGGTGGCCGCCATGGCGCCCGCCGCGGCCGCGCCGTGCACGCGGGTGATCGCCCCATCCTCTGCGACCGCGACGAGGTCGCCCGTCGCGAACTCGGCCTGGCGCGACGGATCGAGGCGCAGCAGCGGCGGCCCGCCATGGCCGAGCTCGCGCCCGACGAGGACGCCGATGCCGAGGATCGCGTCCACCTCGCCGAGCACGATCGCCGCCGGGCCGATGCCGGCGGCGACGAGCTCGAGCAGCACGGAGCTCGAGGAACTCGAGCCGCGCGTCGCGGCGAGCATCAGCACGCGTCCCGCGAGCGCCTCGCCGCGATGCTCGCTCTCCGGGTCGGTGATGCGCCCCGTCGCCGCGTCGACGCCTCCCCAGAAGCTGAGCGGGCGCACGCAGCGCAGGACGACGCCGGTGGCGACGCCGGGGAGGATGGGCTCGGCCTTCACGACCACAGCCCCGGGTCGCGCACGAGTCGCCCGGCGATCGCGCTCTCGACGCAGTCCGCAAGCGTGCCGAAGGCGACGTCGCGACCGGTATTGGGCTTCATGTAGTGGGCGAACTTGCCGGAATTGGTCACCACGAGGCCGCGCCCCTCCGGCATCACCGGCGTGACGACGACGCAGGTGTCGGCGACGACCACGACGCCGGCCGCCTGCAGCGCCCCGAGCACCTCGCCGGTCGCCAGCGCATCCAGCGCATGGCGCCCGGTGCAGGCGTAGAAGGGCACGCGCGACTTGCGGCCGGCGAAGAGCGCGGCGAGGCGCGCGAGCTCGCTGGCCGACATGTGCGGGCTGCCCGTGGCGACGGCGTCGATCGCCGCGCCGGGGCCGGCCTCGCCGGTGGACAGGCCGGCGCGCGCCGCGGCGAGCGTCGGCGCGTCGAGCACGATCCGCCGCGCGGTTGCCTGGCCGCCGCAGGCCGTGGCGAGGTCGGGCGCCTCGGGCGTGCGGCCGACAACGTGGAAGAGCCCGATCGCGCCGGTGGACGCGGCCGCGGCGCCCAGCGCCTTGAGCCTGTCCTCGTCGCAATCCGCGGGCAGGCCGAGGATCGCGGGGACCTCGCCCATGCAGGCACGGCCGAGCCAGGCGCCGAGCACCGGGTAGAAGGCCTCCTCGGCGACGATCGCCGCGGGCAGGTCGGAGGCGTCGACGACGATGGTCGCTTGGCGCGCTGCGTCCAGGTGGAGCCCCGCGCGCGGCGCCCGGCCGGCGAGCGCGCAGCAGATGTCGAGGAAGTCGCCGTAGCGCGCGGTGCGCGCGCCCAGCACGGAGTTCACGAAGGCGATGGCGTTCGATTCGCCCCAGGCGACATGGGTCCCCGCCGCGGGCCTGTGGCCCGCCTGGTAGGGCGCGCAGGTCCATGTCGGCCTGCAGCCCAGCGCCTCGTAGGCGATCGCCATGCGCTGCGCGAGGTCCCGGGCCTCGCCGGCGAGGCGCACGACGCCCTCGTGGACGCGGTCGAGCGCGCCGACATTGAGCGTCGTCGGCACGGCGACGTGCCCGCGCTCCGACACCAGCAGTTCGGCGAAGGCGACGCCTGCCGGCCCGTGGAAGAGGCAGCCATCGACATGCGCCGAGGCGACCTCGACGAGGCCCTCGGCGCCCATCAGCCGCGCGGACTCGGCGACCACGCGCATGGCGCGCTGCGCGGCGGGGCCATGGAGCCCGCCGAGCGTCGCGCGTTCATGCGGCGTGAGCGCGATCATGCCCGGTCACGCGTAGATGCGGTTGACGCCGGTATCCACCGCGGCGAGGCCGACGCCGTAGACATGGACGGAGATCGCCTGGCAGAAGCCCGTGTTCGCGATGCGGTGGATCTTCGCCGGATCCGCGGGCGCGTGCGAGCAGGCGCCGGGGCCGCGGATCTCCGTCGCGCGCAGGGCCGGCGTGCCATCGGCGAGCGCGAAGAAGCTCTCCTCGAGCTCGCCGCAATGCACGCCGAGCGCGCACCAGGCGCGATGGGCATGGACGGGCGAGGACTGGCCCGGCGTCCAGACCAGCGACAGCACGCAGAATCGGCCTTCCCGGTCGGCGTGGATGAGGCGCCGCGCGTAGGTCTCGGTTCGTGGCGTGCAGTCGCAACCCGCAAGGAAGTCCGTGCGGCCGAGCCAGGGCCGCAGCACCGCCGCGGCGCGCGCCGCGGCGTCCTCGAGCCCGGGAGCCATGGCCGCGCCGAGCTCGGCGATGAAGTCGTCCATCGGGCGAGGCATCGGGGATGCGTCCCGCCGCGTTCAGCCGTTGCGCGGAACCCGGCCCTCGAGCGGATAGGCCGGGTCGTTGTAGCCAGGCGTCGAGGGATGGCCGGTGGCGACGAGCGAGTCGATGAACGCCTCGTCCTCGGCGTCGAAGCTGTAGTCGAGCGCGGGGCGGTAGGACTGCCACTGCTCGAGCGTGCGCGGGCCGGCGATCGCCGAGGTGACGAACCGGTTGTTGAGCACCCAGGCGATCGCGAAGGCGACCGGCGTCGTGCCCTTGCGCTCGGCATGCGCCTTCACCTGCAGCGCCATCTCGAGCGACTCGTGGCGCCACTCCGTCTGCATCATCCGCTTGTCCTTGCGGCTGGCGCGCGAGCCCTCGGCCGGCGCCTGGTTGGGCGCGTACTTCGCCGAGAGGACGCCGCGCGCGAGCGGCGAGTAGGGCACGGCGCCGAGGCCGTAGTGGCCGCAGGCCGGGAGGTGCTCGACCTCGGGCATCCGGTTGAAGGCGTTGTAGTAGGGCTGGCTCGCCACCGGGCGGTCGATGCCGAGGCGATCCGCGATGTTGCAGATCTCGGCGACGCGCCAGGCGCGGAAGTTCGAGAGCGCGAAATGGCGGATCTTGCCCGCGCGCTGCAGGTCGCCCATGGCGCGCACGCTCTCGTCGAGCGGCGTGCCATGGTCTTCCTTGTGCATGTAGTAGACGTCGATGTAGCCGGTGCCGAGGCGCCGCAGCGACGCGTCGCAGGCCTCCATGATCCACTTGCGGCCGAGGCCGCGCCGGTTCGGGCTGGCCTCGAAGCTCATCGGGTCGCGGACCTTGGTCGCGAGGACCCAGTGGTCGCGGTCGCGGGCGATCGCCCTGCCGACGATCTCCTCGGACCGGCCGTCGTTGTAGACGTCGGCGGTGTCGATGAAGTTGCAGCCGATGGCGCGCGCGTCGTCGATGATGCGCGCGGCGTCGGCCTCCTCGGTCGCGCCCCCGAACATCATCGTCCCGAGGCACAGCGGCGAGACGTGGAGGCCGCTGCGGCCAAGTCTGCGAAGCTCCATGGATTCCCTCCCGGCGATCAGGGGCGTCCGTTTAGCACGCGTGCGCCGCGCATCCCAGCGGCGGCGTTGACAGGGCGGCGGGGGCGACCCAGCATCGCGCGCCTGAACGAAGCGAGGACGACCATGACGCGACGCAAGCCCGAGGACCTGCGCAGCCACCGCTGGTACGGAGCGCAGGACCTGCGGTCCTTCGGCCACCGCTCGCGCACCAAGCAGATGGGCTTCGCCGCCGCCGACTACGCCGGCAAGCCGGTGATCGGCATCGTCAACACGTGGAGCGAGATGAACCCCTGCCACGCGCATTTCCGGCTGCGCGCGGACGAGGTGAAGCGCGGCGTGTGGCAGGCCGGCGGCTTCCCCGTGGAGCTGCCGGCGATGTCGCTCGGCGAGCCGATGATGAAGCCGACGACGATGCTCTACCGCAACCTGCTGGCGATGGAGGTTGAGGAGCTGCTGCGCGCCAACCCGATCGACGGCTGCGTGCTGCTCGGCGGCTGCGACAAGACCACGCCGGCGATGATCATGGGCGCGGCGTCGATGGACATCCCGACGATCTACGTGCCCGCCGGGCCGATGCTGCGCGGCCACTGGCAGGGCAAGACGCTGGGCTCTGGCTCCGACGTCTGGAAGTACTGGGCCGAGAAGAAGGTCGGCAACATCGACGACCGCGCCTGGGGCGAGATGGAGGACGGCATCGCGCGGTCCTTCGGCACCTGCATGACCATGGGCACGGCGGCGACGATGATGTCCGCGGCCGAGGCGCTGGGCATGTCGCTGACCGGCGCGTCCGCGATCCCCGCCGCCGATTCCGCGCATCCGCGCATGGCGACCGCCTCGGGCCGCCGCATCGTCGAGATGGTCTGGGAGGACCTCAAGCCCTCCGACGTCATGACTCCGAAGGCGATCGAGAACGCGGTGGCGGTGACGATGGCGCTCGCGGGCTCGACCAACGCGATCGTGCACCTGATCGCGATGGCCGGGCGCGTCGGCGTGAAGCTCGACCTCGACCAGTTCGACCGCATCTCGCGGCGCATGCCGCTGCTCGCCAACATCCGCCCCTCGGGCAAGTACCTGATGGAGGACTTCTTCTACGCCGGCGGCCTGCCCGCGATGATGGCGCGGCTCAAGGACCTGCTGCACCTCGACTGCGTGACCGTCGGCGGCCGCACGCTGGGCGAGGAGCTCGAGGGCGCGAAGGTCCACGACGACGACGTCATCATGCCGCGCGAGGCGCCGCTGGCCGCCGAGGGCGGCCTCGCCGTGCTGCGCGGCAACCTCTGCCCCGACGGCGCGGTCATCAAGCACGCGGCGGCGCAGAAGGACCTGCTCGTCCACGAGGGGCCGGCCATGGTCTTCGAGGACTACAACGAGATGGCCGCGCGCATGGACGACCCCGACCTGCCAGTGACGAAGGACTCGGTCCTCGTGCTCAAGAACGCCGGCCCGCTGGGCGGCCCCGGCTTCCCGGAATGGGGCATGCTGCCGATCCCGAAGAAGCTGCTGGAGCAGGGCGTGCGCGACATGGTGCGCATCTCCGACGGGCGCATGTCGGGCACCAGCTACGGCGCCTGCATCCTGCACGTGGCGCCGGAGGCGGCGATCGGCGGGCCGCTGGCGCTCGTCCGGACCGGCGACGTCATCGCCCTCGACGTGCCGAACCGCACGCTGACCCTGAAGGTGCCGGAGGACGAGCTCGCGCGGCGCCGCGCGGCCTGGAAGCCCAGGCAGGCGATCTATCCCCGCGGCTACGGCCAGATGTTCGCGAAGCACGTGACGCAGGCGGACAAGGGCTGCGACTTCGACTTCCTGGAGGGCAACGCGCCCATCCCCGAGCCCGAGATCCATTGACGGGGCGGGCGGTAAAACATAGTTTTCTGCCCCATGATCAAGACAATCACGAAGGTCGGCAACTCCGCCGGCCTGATCCTCGACGCGGCCCTCCTCGACCTCGCCCACCTCAAGGTGGGCGACAAGGTCAATGTCGAGGTGCATGAGAGCGGGACGGTGTCGCTCGTGCCGGTGCGACCCGCGATCGCCGCCGACGAGGCGGGGGTGGCGGCGCGCAGGATCATCCGCGCCAACGACGCCCTGTTCCGCCGGCTCGCTTGAAGGGCGAGCTCGTCCATCTCAATGTCTCCGCCGTCCTCGCGATCCATCGCGAGGTGCTGGCGGCGCATGGTGGCGGATCCGGGATCCGGGAGCAGACATTGCTGGAGTCGGCGGTAGCCGCGCCGCAGGCGACCTATGGCGGCGTGCCCGTGATGTCCGATCCCGTCGAGGTCGCCGCCGCCTACCTGTTCTACATCTGCCGCAACCATCCTTTCGTGGACGGGAACAAGCGCACGGCGCTCGCCGCCTGCCTCGTCTTCATGGAGCGGAACGGGCTTCTCGGCACCGGCGACGCTGGCCTTGGCGACATCGATGCATGGGAAGCCCTCGTCCTCGACGTCGCCGCGTCGCGCATCGACCGCGACGCCACGACGGCGCGGCTGCGCGCCCTCGTCCGGCCGCCACGGAGGCGCAAGACACGCGCGGTGCCGCGCGACAGGTGAGCGCGGGCGGTCTATCCTCCGCCCCAAACCCCCGAGGGAGGAAACCACATGACCAAGACGACGCTCTTCGCCGCCGGCCTTGCCGCCTTCGCCTTCGCCGCGACGCCGGCCGCCGCCCAGGACACGCTGCGCCTGATGACGGGCCCGCAGGGCGGCGTCTGGGTGCCGCTTGGCGGCGCGCTCAAGAACATCTGGGAGAAGGCGATCCCCGGCGTCACCATCCAGACGCTGCCCGGCGCCGGCATCGCCAATGTCCGCGCGATCGACGAGGACAAGGCCGAGATCGGCTTCGGCAATTCGATCTCCACCGTCGACGGCATCAACGGCGTCGCGCCGTTCCCGCGCAAGACGACCAATGTCTGCCAGCTGGCGACGCTCTACCCGCAGTATTTCCAGATTGTCGTCAACGCCGATTCCGGGATCAATTCGATCCGCGACTTCCGGGGCAAGGGCCTCGCGGTGCAGACGCGCGGCAACACCGCCGAGGCGATCACCAAGCAGATCCTCGAGGTCCACGGCCTGAGATACGAGGACATGCGCGCCAGCTTCCTGCCGTCCTACACCGACGCCGCGTCGCTGCTGAAGGACGGGCAGGCGCAGATCTTCACGCTGGGCACCACCATCCCGGCGTCGTCGGTCATGGACCTCGCGTCGTCGCGCGACATCCGCATGCTCGATCTGCGTGATTCGCTCGAGGGCATGCGCAAGCTCAACGCCGGCTACTACGGCATCGACCTGCCCGCCAACACCTATCCCAAGCAGACCGCGCCGGTGACCAAGATCGGCTACGCCGCGCACCTGGTCGTCTCGTGCAAGCTGCCGGACGCGCGCGTCCACGCGATGATGAAGGCGATCCAAGACAATTTCCGCGACCTCGTCCTCGTCAACAAGGCGATGGAGGGCGTGGGCCCCAAGGAGATGGCGGTCGATATCGGCGTGAAGTTCCATCCCGGCGCCGTGCGCTTCTACGCCGAACAGGGCGTGAAGGTCGGCTCCTGAGGCCGCGCGCGGGTTTCGGGGGGCCTGCCGCTTGAGCGAAGTCGATCCCGGACAGACCGGCGCCTATCGGCGCTGGACGATGTGGGTGGTGAGCGGCATCGGCGTGGCGATGTCGCTCTACCATCTCTGGATCATCGGCGGCGGGCCCGCGGTCGAGCATTTCGCGCAGGCCACCGGCTACGATCCGCGCTCGAGCTTTCCCTGGGTCTGGACCGGCCCGCCGAGCGCGATCATCTATCGCGCCGGGCACCTGCTCTTCGCGGTCGTCCTGGTCTTCCTGATCTATCCGCTGCGCAGCGCGCGCGGCATGGGGAACCCCGGTCTGCCCGACCTCGCGGTGCTGGCGATCGCGGTCGCGGTGGTCTCCTACCCCATCGTCTTCGACCGCTACCTCACCGATCGCATGCCCTATGTCGACGATCCCACGACGCTCGACCTCGTCGTGGCGGCCATCGGCGTCGTGGTGGTGATCGAGGCGACGCGGCGCGTGCTCGGCTGGGCGCTGCCGCTGACGGCGATCGTCTTCCTCGCCTACGCGCTGCTCTGGGCGAAGATCGACTGGCGCACCACGCTCGACCAGCTCTACCTGACCACCGAGGGGATCTTCGGCTCGACGCTCCAGGTCTCGGCCGCCTACGTGATGGTCTTCGTCGTCTTCGGCGCCTTCATGGAGAAGACCGGCACCGGCCAGCTCTTCATGGATTTCGCGCTGTCGCTGACTGGTCGCCAGGCGGGCGGCCCGGGCAAGGTCGCGGTCGTCAGCTCCTCGCTGTTCGGCACGATCTCCGGCTCGGCGGTCGCCAATGTCATGGTCGACGGGCCGATCACCATCCCGCTGATGAAGCGCACCGGCTTCCGCCCGGCCTTCGCCGCGGGCGTCGAGGCGGTGGCCTCGACCGGCGGCCAGATCATGCCGCCGGTGATGGGCGCCGCCGCCTTCGTGATGGCCGAGTTCCTGCGCACCAGCTATTTCCAGATCACGCTCTGGGCGCTGATCCCGGCGCTGCTCTACTACGTTGCCTGCTTCGGTGCGGTGCATTTCGAGGCGAAGCGCCGCGGCCTCGTCGGCCTGCCGCGCGCGGAGTGCCCGCGGCTGGGCGCCGTGCTGCGCGAGCGCGGCCATCTCTTCATCCCCGTCGCGATCATCCTGTTCATGATGTTCACGGGCTGGTCCTCGCCGCTGGCCGCGCTGGTCGCGACGCTCGCCTGCTTCCCCGTGGCGATGCTGCGGGCGAACACCCGCGCCCCGCTGCGCGCCGGCATGGTCCTGGACGCGCTGATCGAGGGCGCGAAGGGCGCGCTGTCGGTGGCGATGGCCTGCGCCTGCGCGGGCATCATCATCGGCATCGTCGCCCTGACCGGGCTCGGCATCACCTTCACCCAGGTCGTGCTGCAAGTCGCCCAGAGCAGCCTCTTCATCGCGCTGGTCGTCACCGCGATGGCCGGGATCGTTCTCGGCATGGGCATGCCGACCACGCCCGCCTACATCATCATGGTGTCGCTGCTGGTGCCGGCGCTGATCAAGCTCGGCGCGATCGAGCCGGCGGCGCATATGTTCGCCTTCTATTTCGCGATCCTCTCGGCGATCACGCCGCCGGTGGCGCTCGCCGTCTTCGCGGCGGCGTCGCTGGCGAAGGCGGATCTCTGGGAGGCGGGCTGGGCGGCGGTGCGCATCGGCGCCGCCGGCTTCATCGTGCCCTTCATGTTCGTCTACGAGCCCGCGATGCTGATGATCGGCGATTGGCCCGCGATCGCCAGCGCGGTCGTCACCGGGACCGCTGGCTGCCTGCTGCTCGCCGCGGGCTTGCACGGGCACCTGCTGCGCGACTGCCGGCCCTGGGAGAGCGTTGCGCTGGTCGTCGCGGCGCTGCTGCTGATCAAGCCCGGCTGGGCCACCGACCTCGCCGGCTTCGGGATCGCAGCCGCGATCCTCGGGCGGCAATGGGTTGAGCTCCGGCGCCTGGCGCGATGACATCGACGTGAGGCCACCCGCCTGGCGGCTGCTGCTCGCCTACGCCGCCATCTATTTCCTCTGGGGCTCGACCTATCTCGCGATCAAGTGGGCGGTTGAGACCGTGCCGCCCGCGCTGGCCATGGGCGGGCGCAGCGTCGTGGGTGGCGCCTGCATGCTCGCGCTCGCCTTCGCCCTGCGCGCGCGCATGCCGACGCGGCGGGAACTGGCGGCGGCGGCTCTCGTCGGCACGCTCTTCTTCGCGGGCAACCAGGGGCTGCTCGCCACGGCGCAGACGCGCCTGCCTTCCGGCGTGGCGGCCCTGCTGATCGCGACCATCCCCTTCTTCGTGCCGCTCTCTCTCTGGGCGCTGGGCGGCGGACGGCCCAGCGCGCGCACGGCGCTCGGCGTCGGCATCGGCGTGGCGGGCGTCGCGCTTCTCGTGAATGGCGGTGCCGCGCTCGGCATGGCCGACCCGTTCTACGCGGGGATCACGCTGCTCGGCGCGGCCAGCTGGGCGCTCGGCACGGTGCTCGCCACGCGGCTGCCCCGGCCGCCAAGCCTGCTCGTCAACGCCGGCTCGCAGCTCCTGGTGGGCGGCTGCGTCCTGCTTCTGCTCGGCTTCGCCTTCGGGCAGGTAGAGCCGGGCATGCTGGAGCGCGCGTCGCTGCGCTCGCTGGCGGGGATCGCCTACCTCCTCGTCTTCGGCACGTTCTGCGGCTTCGGCGCCTTCGTCTGGCTGACGCGCCACGAGCCGCCGACGCGCATCTCCACCTATGCCTTCGTGAACCCGGTGGTCGCGGTGCTGATCGGGCATTTCGCGGCCGGCGAGCCGCTCACCGTCGCGATGCTCCTCGCCATGGCCGCCATCGTCGGCGCCGTCGTTCTTATCGTCTTCGATCGCGTCGGGGCGCAGCGGCGCTAGGCCCGCTGCGCCCCGTCGTCGCCGGCCGTCAGCGCGCGACCGGCGCGACAGAGGTCAGGCGCGCCAGCCAGCGTTCCAGCCGGGCGCGGTTGGCGCCGAGGTCGCCGTAGCCGATCCGGGAGCGCGAATAGAGCGCCAGCGTGCTGTGGTCGTCGGGCAGGTCGACATAGAGGACATCGATCGTGTCCGGGAAGCCGAGCAACCGCGTGCGCTGGACGTAGCGTTCGGTGCCTGCGCGCGCGTCGACGTCGACGCGCTGGAGCGACTCCTCCGCCGCCAGGGCGCGGGCCATTGCGGCGCGCAGCGCCCGCGCGTCGAGCGCGAAGACCGGGGAGGTGACATCCGCGCGCGCCGTGCCGGCGAAGCCTGGGGGCGCGGCAAGCGCGTCATTTGGCGAGTTGCGTCTCTGCAGCCGCGCGAAGTCGACCGCTCCCAGGTCGGCCGGCCCGAAGACGCCCCAGGCGCGCTCCGGGCCGAGGGCGGCGAAGGCGAGCCCCGCGAGCAGTGCCAGGGTTCCAAGGCCGGCGGCGAGGGCCATCGCCGCTCTCATCACGGCCCCGCGACCGTCCTGCGGGCTTCAGCCGCAGTCATGCGGTGGCGACGCGCCGGCGTCGCCAGGCCGAAAACCCGGGCCAGGCGAGCAGGACGAGCGACGTCAGCAGCATCGCCGCGGGGAAGGGCTGGGTGAAGACCGGGGTCCAGTCGCCGGCGGTCATCATCATGCCCGAACGGAACTTGGATTCCGCCAGCGGCGCGAGAATGAAGCCGATCACGAAGGAACCGAGCGGGATCTTCGCGCGCTCCATCGCGAAGCCGGCGACGCCGAAGGCGAGCATCACCCAGACCTCGAACATGCGGCTGTTGGAGGCGAAGACGCCGACCACGCAGAAGACCAGCACGATCGGCAGCACATAGGCCTTCGGCACCAGCATCAGCCGCGCCAGCATTCCGGCGCTGGCCGTCATCATCACCCACATCGCGACGGTCGAGACGAGGCAGGCCGCGATGATCATGTTGACGATCTCGGGCTTCGACTGGAACAGCAGCGGGCCCGGCTGGATGCCGTGGATGAGGAGCGCGCTCATCAGGAAGACGTCGATGACGCTGCCGGGAATGCCCATCGCGATCAGCGGGATCAGCGCCCCGCCGACCGTGGCGTTGTTGGCGGCCTCCGACGCGACGATGCCGTCGGGATGGCCGGTGCCGAATTTCTCCGGCTCGGCGGACATGTTCTTGGCGACCGTGTAGGCGACGACCGACCCCACATTCGCGCCGATCCCGGGCAGGATGCCGATCCAGGTGCCGATGGCGGCGGAGCGCAGCAGGTTCCAGCGCTGCGCGATCCAGTCGCCGAGCCCCATCAGGATGCCCTTGCGCGCATAGGCGATCGTGTCGCCGCGCTCGCGGATCGATACAGCGTCGGCGATGCAGGTGCCGACCGCGAAGACGCCGACCAGGACGGGCAGGTTGTCGAGGCCGCCCTGCAACTGCCACCAGTCGAAGGTGAAACGCATCTCGCCGCTATTGGCGTCTGATCCCGGAAAGCTGAACAGCGCACCGAGCGCGCCGGACAGCAGTCCCTTGAGCAGCGACCCCTGGCTGACCGATGCGATCAGCACGAGCGCCATGATCACTAGGGCGAAGTAGTCGAAGGGGCCGAAACGGTTTGCGATGCGCGACAGCGGCTCCGTGATCGTCGCCAGCGCCACCCAGGCGAAGAGCGCGCCGAAGGTCGATGCGCCGATCCCGAGGCCGAGCGCGCGTCCGGCCATGCCCGCCTTCGCCATCGGATGGCCGTCGAAGGTGGTCATCACGTTCGCCGGCGTGCCCGGCATGCGCAGCAGCGTGGCGGAGATGAGGCCGCCGGTGATCGACCCCGTATACATCGACACCAGAAGGTTCATGGCGTCGATCGGCGTCATGTAGAAGGTGATCGGCAGGGCCAGGGCGATCAGCATCGAGCCGGTGAGGCCGGGGATCGCGCCGACGATGATCCCGAGGCCCGTCCCGAGCGCCATGAGGAAGAAGGGCCACGGCGTGAAGAGGCTGAGGATGGCGCTGCCGAGGTCCATGATCGCGCCTCAGGGAAGATCGGTGACGAGGATCTTGGTGAAAACGTGGCGCAGGCCGAAGCCGAGCACGACCGCGATCGCGAGGATCGCGGGCAGCGCGGCGCGCCGGAAATCGGCGAGGAACCAGATGGAGAGCGCGAGGAACGCGATCGTCGCCGGGGCGTAGCTGGCGACTCCGAGCCCCATCGCCGCGACATAGGCGCAGGTCCCCGCCATCAGCGCCGCCGCCGCCCAGGGGCGCGGCACGTAGCCGGGATCGTCGGGCGGCGGCGCCGCGCCCTGCGCGAGGCGCCAGCCGGCGCGCAGCGTCATGGCGCCGGCCAGCGCGATGACGATCCATGCGACCGCGCGCGGCACGGGGGCGGGACCGATCGGCTCGAAGATCCCGGGCCCCAGCTTGCGCGAATCCCAGAGGAACGCCGCCGCGATCGCGATCGCGGCGGCGCCCGTCCCGAATTCCCAGCGCGTGGCGTTGCGGTCCATCGTCGCCTCTCAGCGCGGAATGGAGGCCCTGGCGACGGGTTCGATCGCCTTGAACTCGTCGTCCAGTCGCTTGCGGAACTCCTCGCCGCGCATGAACTGGTCGGTCTGCGCCTGGCGGTCGAAGAACTCCTTCATCTCGGGCAGGCGGACGGCCTTGGCGAGCATGTCGGCCATGCCGTCGATCGCTTCGCGCGGGGTTCCCTTCGGGGCGAACCAGTAATTCTCGATGCAGTACTCGAAGCCGAGCCCGAGTTCGCGCGCGGTCGGGATCTCGGGTTCCAGCGACAGGCGCTGCGGGCCGGAATAGGCCAGCGCGCGGATGTTGCCCGCCTTGTAGCTCTGGTATTCGGAACTCGACAGGACCGTGGACTGCGTCTGGCCGCCGGTGATCGCCGCGTAGTTCTCGCCGCCGCCGCCGATCTGGACGAAGCGGAACTTGGCGCCGGGATAGCCCTGCTCCATGAACACGCCCATCATGTGGTTGAGCGCGCCGATATTGACGCCCATGGTGATCGTGCTGGGGCTGGCCTTGGCCGCGTCGAGAAGCTCCTTGAGCGTCCGGTAGGGCGAATCCTTGCGCACGATCGGGTGCAGGCAGAACCCGCCGGTAAGCGCGACCGGCTCGAAGTCGCGGTAGGACAGGTTGCGCTGCGGCGCGACGACCTCGCCCGACAGCAGCGCCGAGTGGATCACCAGGAAGGTGTAGCCATCCGGCCCGGCGTTCTTGACCTGGGTCGAGCCGACCGAAAAATGGCCGCCGACATTGATCACGGTCAGGGGGTGGGGCAGCAGGCTCTTGTCCTGCACGATCTTCTGGATGTTGCGGGTGAGGATGTCGGTCGTCCCTCCCGGCCCGAAGGGAACGGTGACGCGGACCGGCTTCTCCGGCCATGCCGCGGCCGAGGGCTGGACGAGGGCCAGCGCCGCGGCGAAGGATGCACAGGCGATCGTCAGGTGTCTTGCGGGCATTTTTTTCCTCCCTCGGTTGGTGTCTCGCGTGCCCCCGAGAGCCCGCTCGCATTTCCTGACCCGGTCTCCGGAACCATCGGGGGAGCTCTTTCCCGGGCCAAGCCGCCACGAGGGCGGCATCCGCCCGAACTACGCACGGTCCCGCGCCAGCAGGTCAAGGTTCGAGTTCGGGCGATGCGCGTCGAAGGAAGCGACGCACGAGGCGAACAGGACCGCGCGTCGAGGCCTTCGAGCACCGGCTCTAACGTCCGGGTCGAGAGCGAGCCGTCGCGTAGCGAGCGATGCGCGACTGATCGGGCCCGCTTGCCAGGCAGGCATGGCCGGGTCCCTTGCAGGCAGTCCCAGGGCGCGCTCGAAGCGCGCCTTCGCACCGCCGGAACCGCGAGCGGCAATCCGTGGCCAGTTCGCGTCGTCCGGAGCGGCTGGTCATCCCCGGGATCGTTGCAGGACCAGCAGGTATCTGCGCAAGTATCCGCTCTCGTGCATCGGATGCCTTCTAGGCGCAGCTTTCTCTCCTTGGCGGTTCCGGGCCTCGCGCTCGCCGTGCCCCCTGCGCGCGCGCAGGCGACCGTAGAATGGCGCACGCCCGCAGCCGTCGCGCCGCGCGTGTCGTACCAGGCCTTCCACAGCCCGGCCGCAGGCACGCGGGTGAGCTTCCACCTCTACGTTCCCGCCGCCCATGCGCAACCCGGCGGCCGCCGCTATCCGGTGGTGTATTGGCTGCACGGGTCCGGCGGTGGGGTGCCGGGCATCCTCCCCCTCGCGCGCCTGGTCGATGCCGCCATAGAGGCGGGCCAGGTCCCGCCGATGCTGGTGGTGTTCGTCAACGGATTGCGCATGGGGATGTATGTCGACTGGATGAGCGGAACGGTCCCGATGGAGACCGTGATCGTGCGCGACCTCGTCGGTCACGTCGACGCGACCTATCGCACGGTCGCCGCCCGCGAGGGTCGACTGCTCGACGGCTTCAGCATGGGGGGCTACGGCGCGGCGCGTCTGGGCTTCAAGTTTCCCGAGCTGTTCGGCGCCGTGTCGATCATTGGCGCAGGGCCGCTGCAGGCAGTCTATGGCGGCGATCGGGCGAATTTCAGGGTGGTCAGCCCAAGTCGGCATGCCGCCGACAATGCCGAGCGTATCGCCCGCGAGTCGCGGGTGAGGATGGTGATCGGCGATCGCGACGAGACCTATGCCAAAAACGAGGCTTTCCACGAGCACCTCGAGCGGCTCGGCATCCCCCACGCTTGGATCGTCCTGCCGGGCGTGGGGCATTTT
>Ga0194124_10001563_pt1 | contig 28416 bp, 6 predicted proteins | sample TA2KigCas0mmetaG_FD_148605 | JGI IMG/M metagenome (GOLD analysis project Ga0194124, IMG submission 148605) | Freshwater microbial communities from Lake Tanganyika, Tanzania - TA2015031 Kigoma Deep Cast 0m | ecosystem: Environmental > Aquatic > Freshwater > Lake | place: Tanzania: Lake Tanganyika...
AAACAGAATCAACAGTGCTTTTAAATTCTTCACTTATTTTTATGTTGTCGAAATCAATATCGTAGTTATTTAATATTGCGTCTACTTTTCCTTTTTGTAGCAAATCGTCAATTGAAGAAAACGTAGATGCTAATTCAGCTCCAGTACGTTGGCGGTCGCCGGTTCCGACACCAAACAATTGTCTAACTGATTTTCTTGACCTTTGTTTTATTTCAATTAAGTTATTCAATTTACGCTTAAGTCGCTGTGCTTCTTCTTGTCTTTTTTCTTTTAGGAATTCTGTTTCGCCAGATTGTGGCGTATTTAGTTTCTTTAATTGTTTTCTTGTCTCATTAATTTGTTCTTGAACAGCTCTTCTTCCTGAGGAAAGCCTGTCGCTTTCGTCATCGGTTCCGACACCAAACAATTGTCTAACTGGTTTTCTTGACCTTTGTTTTATTTCAATTAAGTTATTCAATTTACGCTTAAGTCTGTTTACTTGTTCTAGCCTCTTCTCTTTCATAAATTCTGTTTCGTTATCTTGTGGCGTATTTAGTTTCTTTAATTGTTTTCTTGTCTCATTAATTTGTTCTTGAACAGCTCTTCTTCCTGAGGAAAGTCTGTCGCTTTCGTCATCTGGCTGCGTGATTGTTTGTGGTTCCGTGGTTGTTGATATTCCCTTCGCTTTCGCAACCTCTGCTCTTTGTCTATTTCTTTGCACTGAGGCTTTTTGCTGTTCCAAAAGTTTGTCTAGGTATTCAGTATTGTTCCGCAATCCAACGGATTCAACTTCTATAAATGTTCCAGCTTCGTAAATTTGGTCTTGCAATTTTTCAAGATTTCCATAAAGGTTTCCGTGCATAACATCAATTTCTTCTTGGGTTATTTCGCCAATTGCTTCTATGCCTTGTTCTAAATATGTTTCCGGGTCTTTATCATTCAAGCTTGCTGGTTTTATTCCAAGTGCGTCTTGATATATGCGCGATATGGTCAAAAGCTCAATAATTGGCATGTCAACTCGCCTAACCGTCATGCCAAGCTGAAGAAGAACATCATCTTCATATGCGTCGGATACAACTCTTCCTATTACTCTGTGGTGTCCATCTACTATGTATCCGTCATTTGAAACAATAATTTTCTTAAAAAGTCCGTGCTCTCTTCTGAGCCTTTCCAATTCTTGATTTCTCCATTTTTCTGCAGCGTCTTTACCTGATTCAGAAAGAATTTTGTCGTATCCTGCTTTGACTTTTCTTAGTTCGCCTTTCATAATTTTGCCAAGATTGTCCACTTTGTCTGCTTGTACTTCTCTTTGTGATGCTTTTAGGGTGTTGGCTGGCGTTATTTCCTCTTCTCCAACAGAAACTTTTGTCAATTCAAGAAAATCTATAAAGTTGTCTAACCCATCTGCCTCTACATACGGGTAATCAAGATGACTAAAAAATATTTCTTGTTCTTCTGGGGTTAGTTTTTCTACTTTGCCCAGTTTGGCGAGTGCTTTTTGCTTATCTTCACCATCTGGCATTCTTTCAATTCTTTTAAGCTCTGCACCTTTGTTCCATTTTTCACCAAGAACTTTGAGGTCTTTGCCGGTCGCCCTTACTCCAAAACGCTCCAAAATTGCTTTTGCTTCCTCTGGCGAAATTTCTACTACAGATTTTTTCCCTTGAAGTTTGATTTCAACTGTTATTTTTTCTTTTCCGTTAAGTTGTCCAGAATTTATTCCGTCGTTAAAATGGCACAATCCCTCCAGCATTGACCATGCGCGCTCTAATTCATTAGCTGCATCTTCGTTTCCGTCGGCACGAAACTTATCAATTTGTTTATCTATACCAAGTTCTTTTTTGAGTTTTTTCCCATCTGAGGTTACGAAATGAGCATTTAATACTTCCGCTGTTGCAAGTTGCGACTTCCACATTTTCATGGCAACACTTTCATGGTTCCTCGCCCTACCGCCAACTTGCGGCATTTCTCTTCTGTCAATTCCCAAGTTCTCACTACAAAATACATTCACTCCTTCTGCATAAACCTTGCAAAGGTCTATCGCGTTCAATAGTCCTTTTGAATCTTTTACTTCTTTCAAGAGTTTGTTTAATTGGTTTGCTGCATTTTCCACCATGCGCGGTTCATTTTTTGCTAAGCCATCATCGACTCGTACGGTCTGTCCCATTGCCAGCATTGCAACTGCTAGCTCTGCGTTTTTAACTGCGTATATGACCTGCTTTGTGGTTACTGATATTTTTGGCTTTCCATCAGAGTCATACAATCTTTCTAGGCCAAAAGTAGAAAGCTCAGCGTCACTTAAGGTATTGAAAAATTTATTTAGGTGGTCTCTTTTAATTTTTGCTGCGTCTGCGTCTTCCGTTCCGGGCGGTATATATGGAGCTTCTATTTTTTCATATAGTTCAATTATTTTTGCTTTGGCTCTTGCGGCAAAATCTGCCTCATCTTGTTTGTTGCCGGGCCTGAATGTTCGTTCAGCACCAGAGGAAAGTCTTTCTGTTCTTCGCGAAACACCAGGAATAGTCGATGCTCCGGTGCGTTTTGTTGCTCTTATTTGACCAGTTTCTGCAAAATCGTCAAGCTCGGATTCTCTCATTCTTACTCTTGGTCGCGAATCCCCGCCTTGATGAAATTTTATTACTGCTTGTTCTATTTTTTTATCTATTTCATTTGACGAAGAGGTAGAAAGCAGTCTTTCTATTTTTGGGTCCAACTCGTCTTTTTCCAATTTATCAAATGGCGTAAATGGTGTTGGCTTTAACCCCGTTTTGCCAGTTGGCATCCATCTTCCCTGGCTACCACCACGGCTTGTTTGAACCCATTCGTGCTCAACACCATCGCCGTCCACGTATTTTTGTTTTTTGCTCGGCTGCCTAATTAGGTAGTCTCTTTCGTTAATTTTTTCTAGTATTTTTTTTACTTCTTGCAACTTATTCGCAGCTCTTTGCTCTGGTGTATTGTCTTCTATTCTTTCCCATCTTGCTCCATCCCATTTGTAGCTTCTGCCGGCCCGGTTTGTAAAAATATCGTTGCGAGACGGATTGGATGGCGCTCCCTTTGGCGAACCAAAAGTGCTGTTGCGGTCACTTCGTTCGGCATCCAGCGATGATTGAAAGTCGAGCATGTCTTTTGAAACTTTTTTCCAATATCCAGATTGTGAAGTGGTTTTTGGTGGAACCCATTCATAAACTTCTCCATCTTTTGTTTTTCTTCGTTCGAATGGAGTTTTGCCGTCTGGCCAACTAACTGTTTCTCCAAAAATACTTGATATATTTTCATATTTTTCTTCAACTTCATCCATCAGGTTTTCAAATTTTTCTATTTTGCGTTGTTTGTCTTTATCAGATGACAAACGCTGAAGTGAATTTCTAATCAAATCTCTTTTCTCTTGCAAATCTCCACGCAGCGCAAACATTGGACTTTCGGGGTCTGCTATTTCATCAAAGAAATCATCAACTTCTGAATTTGAGCCGAAAGTTGCACCTTTTTCTTTTGCAGACTTAATTATTTCCCGTGAGACAATTTCTCTTTCTTTTCTGTCTGGCGACCTACCAGAAGAAAGACGCTCGGGAACATCAACTACTCTTTTATCTGAAATTTTTTGTATTTTTGCGGATGCTGATTTTCTCCAAATTGCATCACCAGGACCCTCTAATATATCTTTTGCCAAATCATCAAGAACTTCAGTTGTTCCTTTTTGTCTTGATATCTCTACTCTTACGGTGCCATCCGGGTCTCTGCCAACAACCTTCATTGTTCCTGGTGGAATAACGAACATTTGTTTTTCATCGCCTGTTGCGGTTGGGAAAATTCCCCTATCGCCTTCCTTTACCGTAACAATTATTCGTTTTTGTTTTTTGCCGTTTTCTGGGTTTGCCTTTTTGGAAACATCACCTTTTTTGTGTCCTTTTCCAATAACTCGACCCCTCACAAAACCCTTGCTATCAAATTCTTTTCCTACAGCTTTACCTGTTAGTTCTCCGGGTGGAAGCTCAATTATTGCCTCCATTTCAAACGGTTCAGAAACCGAAGAAGCATCAATTGCTTCCAGTGTCGGAACAAGAATATTTTTAACCTGGTCCTCCATCGAGCCATCAGAAGATGATTTGTCGTTTACGTCAAGTCCAAGCCTTCTTAGTCTTGCATTTGCCCTATTCATGGCCCTTCCGGCCTGAGCATTTGTTTCTGGATGAAGTATTTTTGATATCAAATTTGAATCAAAATCTTTCATCTCTCGAACTGCTTCAGCTTGCTCTTTTGATATTTTTCTTCGAAGTTTTTTTCTTTCACTTAAAGCGTGTTTCTTTGCATCAGCAGAACTTTTGAACTTTTTTGTTTTTTTAGGCTTAACGGACAATTTTTCATCTACTTTTTCAAGAAGGCTTTTACGTATCGCGTTTTTTGTTCTTGTATCGCCTTTTGCTCTAGCGCGTGACAAGTGTTCTTCAAACATCATTTCACTAACTTTTATTAGTTCCTCGTATTCTTCTGGCGATGAATATTCATTTTTTTCAATACGGGCAACAATGCTTGAAAATTCTTCAGCAAGAGTTTTGTCATCAAGTGAAGTTACTAATTCTTTAAAGTAATTTGTTTTGGCTTTTTCTAAAAACTCTGCTTCTTCCTCACTGGTGTAGGCACCAATAGAATCCCTGAATGCGTAGACACTGTCTTCAAATTCTTTTGAACCTTCTTTCCCGCCAAGTGTGTTTCTTTCTTTCCATTCATCTTTTGCTATCTGTCTTGATTTTTCATAAAAATTAATTTCTTTTTTGATTTTACTTCTAGCTTCTTTGAGCTCGTCTATATCTTTGGCAATATCAAAATCAAGGTCTTTACTTATTTCTGCTTCTTTTTCTTTTATTTGTTTTGTCAGTGATTCAAATTCTGATTTTGCTTTTTCGAGCTTCATGTCTGCTTCTGCAGCAACCCGTATTAGAGTTGAGTCATCGGAAATTTCTGGGTCTTTTAATCTTTTGCGGAGAGTTTTTATGTCATCAGATATTTCTTCATCTGTTTTTTCTCCAATTTCTCTCATTGATTTTGGCTTTGGGGCTATTTCTTTGGATTCATCCAAAACCGATGAAGCTCTTTTTAGTCTTTCTTCTCTTAGTTTTGCATTTTGATACATATCCATTGATGAAAGTGCAGCATCAACATCATCTCCATTTATCAGCCCCATTTCTCGCAAAGCCCACATTTCTGTTTGAGCTTCTATGAAAAACCTTCCAAGGTCGTCGTGATATTGACGTGGATATTTGCCATAAACATTTGCTAAGTTTGATAAATTTCTTGCCGTTTCTGGATTTTCCAGAAGCACTTTTTCCGCGTAATCCGTAAGCAACAAATTCCAATTCACTCCTGTAATTTCTGTTATTGAACTAACTTTTAGCTTTCTTCCATCCGGAAGTACCACTTCCCCTGTTTCTTCAATTTGTCTAGTTATTGAATCCAGTAAAGCTTCTCCCTGTATGGAGTGCCCTATTTCGTGGAGAGCTATAAATCTGGAAAAAGACTCCACCCCAGAAACTAAAGCCGCCCTATTTTTTGCAAAGTCATTTGCACTAGTTATGAAATCCGCTACGGCTTCTGCTCTTTCTGCATCGCTGGAGCCACCCTCTGCGGTGATTAGCAGTCTTTCGTCACTTCGTAACGCTGGAATTCCAATCACTTGATTTTCTAAAATTTTGTAAAGATTAAAATATATAGTTGAAACAGGTTTACCGGCATCCATTGCAAAACCAAAAGAGCCTTCATCTGGTTCTTCTTCGCCAGCTGCGTTTTTCGTAAATTTAATTACTTTTATTTTCTTCATGTGTTCAGGCATGAGTGCAAATTGCTCCAGCACTGTGGTTGCAAGTGCTCTTTCCGTAACCCTAAATCTTTTCATTTCTGATTGAATGAGTCTTTCTTGAATTTCGTCCGGCAGTTCATTAAGCTTTGGCGCACCTGGTGTTCTTGCAAGCCTATTTTTAAGTTCTTTTATGACAAGAGCCCTGACTTGAGGGTCTGTTAATTTTTCAATCTTTACATCCCATTGCCCGGTTTCTTTTAATCTGTCAAAAGTTTCATATACGTCATCGTTTTTTTCTTTTGCAGCTTCCGATGTATCTACGCCTAGATTTGTCATTAAATCATCTACGGTTTTTTTTGCTTCTTTCAATCTGTCAAAAGTTTCATATACGTCATCGTTTTTTTCTTTTGCAGCTTCCGATGTATCTACGCCTAGATTTGTCATTAAATCATCTACGGTTTTTTTTGCTTCTTTCAATCTCTCCTGTGCCCTAATCATTGTGTTTTTAAATGTTCTTCCGCCTGCCGAATCTGGAACATCAGTAGATGGCCAGTCTGGCGAAATCGGCCTTCCGGTTACCGGGTCAAAACCAGGAGTCCTTCCAAAAAAATACTCGACGGGTCTGTTAACTGGAAGATTGTTTATCCCCTGGTTGTCATCCCATGAGCCAGTTTGAAACCATCTACTTGCTCTTCCAACAAAACGCTTAAACCCCTGAAGCTCTCCGGCGTCGGTAAGCTCTGCCGCTTTTTCATAAGCAAATCTTGCAAAACGTGATGTACTAAACCCAAAACACGTTGTTCCACGCATGTCCGTAAACTGGTTTGCCGCAGGAGTCCCTGGTGGACACCTAAATTTGTTATTTGCATCAGTTATCACACCGACCATTGCTGCGGCTCTGGCAATCAACCTTCCGCCAGGAATTCTGTCTTTGAGCGGTCTTCCGGGGAGTATTTTTGTTTTTATTTCATTTTTGCTAGTTATCCCGTTTACGAAATCATCAACAGTGTCGCCAGACATATGATTAAGTGGATTTAGGATTTGTTCACTTGATGGAATTATGTCATCTGTTTTTGGATTTACTTTATACTTTTTTAAAATAACAGTCGGTTTTTCTTTTTCCTCTTGCTCATCACCTTCTGCAGCGGGTGAAATCCAACCAAAATTTGGAGATTGCTTTATGTTTTCTCTCTTTAATCTATTTGGAAAAAGAACAAGCCTGTCTCCGGGCTCATATGTTTTATTTTTATCCCAAATATTTCCCATTCCATCTTTTTCTAGCCCAGGCGGAAGTTCACCACCAAAATCTCGTTTTTTGTTATCGGTGTCTTGGTATGTTTGTTTTTTTGCTCCGCCACCAATCGATTCACCGATTGGCATGACGGATTTAACCGCAATATCTGGGTTGAGTCTTTCGGTTTTTGCAGAAATGAATGTTGCGCGCTTAAATGCGATTGCACGCTCATTTTGTCCATCGCAGCATTTTTTGGGCGCGAATAAACGCTGCGAAATAATGTGACGTATCTTTTTCATTTTTCACCCGATTGTTGCGGGCGACTTTTGTTAATTGTCGCTGTCGATTTGGTCTTCAAGAAGTTGGAATTCAACAAGTGAAGCCATGAATGAAGCATCATCCACCTCTTTTTCACTCTTCTCGCTTGTGCCAGCAATCCAATTTGCCGGAATCAAACTTTCGAGTTTAAGAGCTTTGGCGCGCTTCATAATGTGCTTCTTGGCAATATCTTTATTTTTTGCTCTTCCGTAGGCTTGGATGGCATTTCTCAAATCTGATTCACCAACTATTGGGAAAGAACCATCTTCGAGTGCCATTCCAGATTTAGCAAGTTCCGCTCTTTTTTCTTCTGAAAAAGCACGCTTGAGGGCTATTTCGGCAGCTTCTGCCTCAATTTCTAACGCCTCATCCTGCTCGTATCTATCGTATCCAAGAACTTCTCCATCCAAAGAAACGAAAACGTCATAAGACTTACCGTCGAACCCCTCTATTTCAACGGCGTACGTATCGAAGCCTTCAAAAACGTCTGGCTCGACTGCGACAACTTGTCCATCAATTGATTTAACCGCAATCTCTGCAGCTTCAGAAAAATCAATAAGTTTGTATTCTGAATAATCTGACTTTTGTTCAAATTCGGAAATGTCAAGCTTATGAAAACCCATAATTTCGGCACTGGTTCCATCAACAAACACTTCCTTGACGGAACCGTCTTTTGCCTGAACATCAACGACAAACATGTCAGCGTCTGGGGAATAGCCGGAATCAACAACTACGCCATCAAACATTTGCTCTGCAACACCTTCTGCGTGAAGGATGCCGGGCAAGCCTTTTTCGGCAACACACCCGCCAGGGCAATCGTCGCAAACCGGCGAAGAGCCAGGATATGCCTTTCTTTCAAGGGCGCACAAATAACCAAATGCCCCAAGGTCTGCTGATTTAATTCCGAGAGAATTAATTCGTGAGCGTCTAACTTCTTCCCAGTAGGTATCGGAAGTGGAGAAGGATTTTTCGGCCATATCTCCCTCTTCTTCGTCCTCTTCGTCTTCCTCCATCTCGTCGTCTTCTAGTTCTTCATCGTCGTCTTCCATATCTGCATCAACAATGGCTTTTTTGCCAATTTTCTTTCGGCGGCCATATGACTTCATTTCGTCTTCATCTTCGTCTTCATCTGTTGATTCGACTTCTTCATCTTCCATGTCGACTTCTTCGGTATCTTCGCTTTCCTCTGTCGGCATTTCTGTTTCATCATCCTCATCGTCTTCATCCATCATTGCCATAGCGGCTTTGCCCTTAACGCGCTTAGATGATTTTTTGGACTTTGATGGCATTTCATCTTCCATCATCTCTTCATCATCTTCCATCATCTCTTCATCGTCTTCTGCGTCTACATTCATTTGTTTGTATCCCATTGATACGCAGTCGCCCTTGCATTCCGGGCAAGCTTCACCAACCATCTTGTTTTGCGCTTTGCACATAATGCCTTTTGCTTCTTTGGCATCCATGTCTTCGTCTTCCAAATCTTCTTCGACTTCTTCTGGGCTATTCATGCCATAGCCTTTTTTCTTTTTGCTCTTCTTCTTCATTTTTTGTGGCATCTCTTCATCTACTTCTTCAACAACTTCCTCTTCATCCATCTGAGAAATTGGTACCATTTTCATTTCGACTGGAGTTGCACCACACTTAGCGCAAATTGCAGCACCCTTGACAAACCCACACTCCCCGGCACCAACCCCCTTGGCACATTTCAATACGTTTCCGTCGCTATCGATACCAACAGTTGCTTTTTCGTTGTAGCTCATAGAACTCCTGAATGTGCAGGGAAATACCGTTGCTGGCATTAACCATTAATTAAATTGTGTACTAAATTATAACCTACCACGCGGTTTTATTATGTATTGACAATACTTTGCGTAACTTTTATTCGTTTTCTTTTTTCAGTCGTGTTCTTACATTTGGTTTTCCAACTGGAGAGTGTGTTCCTGTCTCAATTCTTTCTTTTGCTGTTCGAAGTTGTTCGTCACTGAATATGTCGTCAATTGTGTAGTCGGTTCCAAAAATGTTATTAAAACGGTTTACAACATTTTCCAAATCTGAATCCGAATATCGTGGCACGTCCCCAACATTTGACGAATATGGAATAGAGCCTTTGAATTTGGCTGCCCTGTCCATATACTTGCCGAGATTCAAGTCTTCCATTATTCTTGTTACCGAGTCTCTTGTGTTAAAGCCGGACGTTCCATGTTTTTCTTTAATAAATGAAAGCAATGCTTCTGCGACCACGTATTTCGGTTTTGCTAGCTCTCTATCAAGTCTTGCGCCCGCATCTGTTGCTGTAAAGGTTGATTTGGCATCTTTAATTATTTTGGATTGAATCATTTCAGAAATGACGGCAGTCGGAATTCCTTGCGTCTCCCACCTGTTAAGGGTTTGACGATTCTGTTCTCCAATTTTGCTCTTTTTCAATATTTTATTTAATTTTTCATATTTTTCTTTGTCTTCGTCTGATATGCCCAAACTCTTCATTAGTTCTGACATTCTAAATTCTTCACGTTTTGTTCTGGTTGTTGAATTCGGAATTTCTGTACCTTTTTTATTTGTGGGCAGTGCCGATATCGATTCGGGCACCCGCATGCCCTCATACATCAACTCTGTATTTGCATCGTCGGCATCGCCATCATTTCTGAACGCTCCACCAAAACTAAATCTCTCATCATCGTCAAGTATTGAATAATCAGATTGAGAAATCTTGTTGTCAACACCTTTTTTCGAATCTATATACATTGGGAAAGCGTCTTTCCCAAAAGTTTCCAACAAAAATCTTTCTCTAAACTTTGCTCTACCGAGATTTTCCATGGCCGTAGTTAATGCAGATTGATTAGAAATTTTTTCATCTGATTTTGTTGGCGCGAATAATCTCCATGAATCAAATATTGGTTCATTTCCTATTTCTGCAATTAAATACATGACATCGTTGTACGACAATCCAGCATTTGGAGAATCCAATTTCTTTTCTTCTGTTGCATTTAGATTTAGAAGTTTTGACAATTCTTTATTGTCAATTGGTCTTCTTTCTGTTACTTTGCCGTCTTCTCCCCAATTTGTTGGAATGGTTATCATCTTTTTGAGTTTTTCCGTTGGCAACATCCATGTTTCTTGGTTTGCTGAGTCGGTATCATTTTTTGAAACATCCCCAATTTTTATATTTCTTTTATTCTTGGCAAATCTTGTGCCGATATTGGAAATTCCGTTGTTTATTGCGCTTTTTTTCCTGTCGCCAATTTTGTCCAGTGGTCCGCCATCGTCTGCTGGATTCAACAACCAACCCCTTTGTCTTATCTGCCTCCAACTATCTTGGGCTATTCTGTTGTATTCTTCGTCATCGCTGAATCCATGTAGCATGTCAACTTTTACTTCAGTTCTTCCGCTAGATAGACGATTGTTTTTTCTGAGTCTCCTGCTAGCTCTGCCGCTGGAAATTCTTTCATCGCTTGGGGGTGGAGGAAATTCGCCTCTCTTAATTAAGTCTTGATATTCTGCTTCCAGTTCTTCGCCTGTTGGGACTTTCGGCAATAGGTCATTTTCTATTAAATCTTTCATTATTTCTTCATCATCTGGGTCTTTGATGTCTTCGATGCGACCATCGTCTCCACCAGAAGAAAGTCTTTGTCTTCGATTTGCTCTTTGTGATGCTTTTCGTGATACTTTTCCTGAGCTGAGTCTTCTAAATTCTTCATCTTCTGGGTCAGTGGCATCAAGAATCCAACTTGTTGACCCAGGAATAAGCCTCTTCATTGCTCTGGTGTTTGCAACATATTGCAATCGAAGCTCTTCTGGCCCCATGGAATCAATCAATTCAAGTTTGAATTGTTCTTTTTCTTTTGGATTTAGAATTTCTAAAAATTCTTTTAGGGTTTCAAATTGTTGGTCTGGGTCCGCCAATCGCCCTTGTTCGTGGAGTTCTTTTTTCCACGGTACAGACAGTTCGTCCCATTTTGGTGCTTTGAAGTCACCAGCAAGAATGAGATTGTCAAACTCAAGACCCTTTGACCGATGGGAGGTCTGCGCAATTATGTCTGGCCCCAAGTCGCCCCCATCGGTACCAGCAACACTGGTTGGCTTGAGCGTGTATCCGCCCTTGGCGACATCATTTGTTTTTCTAAGGTTTTCAAGTTTTTCGTACAGTTCTTCAATGCTGTTTGCTTTTGTTAACCACACGCCAGCTTCGCCATATTGGGGCTTGTCTTTGCCAGCAAATGTAAATGTTGATTTACCTGTCTTCGGGTCTCGCTTTTTCAAAAGGTCTTTGACGGGGTACGTGTTGCCCTCTGCAACAGCAATAAACTTTCCGTCAACGTTTTTAAATCTTAGAGTTATCTCAGAATCAACAATTCCATCTTTGTTTTTTTTGTATTTATCAAAATAAGAATATTTTGCGCCTTTGAGATAATTAAATATTTTTCCATTGCCTTCAACGATTGGGGTAAATGATTTAATAGAATCAAACTCCGGTGAATCACCAGCCGGAATTCCATTTTCTATATCTTGAATTAGATTGTTTAAAACAGATGCGCCAGCATCTATGTTTTGTACCTGCAAATACCACCCCTTCTTGTCTCTCGTTAGTCCAAATTTGCCTTCAGGGTCACCAAATCTAAATTTATATTTACCTTTATACAAAACCTTATAAGATTGGTGTTGTTTGAAGTCCCCTCCGTCTTGACCAAGAAAAACTTCATTTGTTTTTGCATTAAACGAAGCAATTAGTGTGCCACCACTTACAATTTCTACTGGGTCAAATTCATCAGCAAGGTCAGAAGCTGTTACTTTTCTTCCAATCAATTTTCCACCATCAGTGGTTTCTATGTTGTCGACGTGTTTTCTTAACTTATCCCAATCAAAGTTATATTTTTTAAACAATCTGTAAGCCGTAATTGCTTGTTGGCCAACATCTACTACTTCTGCTGCGTCATTTTCGCCGATTGTTTCTCCGGTAATTAAATCTGAAGTTTTGTCTGTTCCGCCTGCGGCTTTTGCAAGTTCTGCCCAACTTGCTACACTCCAAAGTTCTGGAAACACACTTCTTGGTTTGTCTGCTTCTTTTCCGTTGATTGTTTTTCCGTTTTTTAACCATTCCGCATGGTTAATCATGTCTGTCAAATCTTTTTTAAACGTTGAAACCGAACCCGTTCGTTTTCCCTTTTCTTGTTCTTCTATTATTCTTTCAAACGCCACAGCATTAGTTAAGCTTATAAAAGCGAGTGACTCTCTTTCTCCATTTTTCTTTATGGCTCTAGTTGCCGCAGTTCCAATTCCTTCTGGCAAAAATGATTCGGCTTCAAGCAATTCTCCCGGTTGGCCAGCGGCATCAATTCTTAATCTGGAAAAAATTGGACTCTCTCCAGTTTTTCTATCTCTTAATCTTTTTTGGTGGGCAGCAAGGAATCTGTTGGCTATTCCCTGTATAGCTCTACCGAATCTGAATGTTTTTGTAAGCGTTAGCTGATATTTTGCTTCCATATCCTCTAATTCATCAACAGCGCCCCTAAATTCATAAATTGCTTGATTACTATCTCCAACGGCAACCCATTGAATTTTTTGTTTTCTAATAATGTCTGTCATTACCGGATTTGAATCTTGTGCTTCGTCAAAGAAAACTATGTCATTTCCGTCAACATTTTGCGACATTCCCCTACCGGTACCAAGGTCAGGATTGGTCAATGACCATTGCTTCATTACGTAGCTTCGGGAAAGCTCCAAGGGGCTGTTTTCATCAAACGAATCATTCCAAAACCTTCGAGCTTCAGCAACAATTTTGTTTACCTCTTCTTTGCTAAACAAATCAAAGTTTGCTATTGACTGTTTTGCAGCAGCAAGAGTTACAACATATCTGTCTATTTCTTTATGTGGTTCTTTTGTGTTGTTATTTCTTCCGGTAGAAAATTCAGTTGCAATCCGAGCCATGAGAGCGGCGCGCTTTCTTCTAGTTAAACCAACAGTCATTGGAATTAAATCTCCCTGTTTGTTTTTTACCTGAACCTGTTGGCCGTAATCAGAAAATCCATAGTGATTTGCAATCGCATCACTATCTCTAACACCAATTATTCCAGAACTGCCGGAGTCTGACTTTTTTCTGAGTTTTGCATTTGTTCCTATTACTTGACTTGTTGCAACTGAGTCCCATGTTCTTACTTCGACATTTGGATAATTGGCAAATTTTTTCTTTGCCTCTTCTTGCATTTTTTTTGTGAACGTAAGATAAACAATTCGTTTGTCCGGCTCTTGGTCAAGAATTCTTTTTGCTGATACCAAGAGTGTTGATGTTTTTCCTGTGCCGGCCAAAGCACGAACTATCACGTTGTCGCCCGTCATTATTGCATCAGAAACTGCAGCTTGTTCTTCAGTGAGCTTTTTGTCCGTGGCAGCACTGTAGTCATACTTCATGTTTTGTTGTACATCTTCAAGACTCTTTATAACTCTTCTTTCTGACCTGCCAGAAGAAAGCCTGTCTTGATTTGCGTCATTTAGTATTTTCTTTGCCGCATCTCTTGTTTTGGGGCTCGATTTTTGATTATCAACATTGTTGAGTGCCCACATGACGTTGGCTGCTTTACCTATGTCGTTAATAAATTTGTCGCGCTTCGCCAAATCTTCTGGGCTTAAATCAAACAAACCAAGATACGTGTCGTTCAATTCTTCACTGATATCCATGTCTGGGTCATCTGGGAGAATAGATGCAAGATTTTTTCTGTTTTGAATTTTGTTTATGTTGCTTCTGATTGTGTTTCTGTAAGCATCCAGAATGGTAATGTCTTTTTCTTTTATTGCTTGTTTTAGGTTTTTCTCAAAATTATCATTCCAAATTTTTTCAGTTTTTGGCAACAGTCTTGTTATTGTTTTTGGTCCATCAAATATCATTTTTTGATAATTTATTTTGCCAGAGCTAACCCTGTTATCATCGTCTTCATTGTCCACATCATCGCCACCAGCTAAATTGTCTTCGTCTTCGCCTGTTTCGCTGTCACCATCGTCATCGCCGACTATTGTGCCCTCGTTGCCGTCTTGTGCTGGGATTTGTGTTGGGTCCTGTTCTGATTCAGCATTGACCCTGTCATCATCATCGTCGGAAACGGGCGTAAAGGGGGTTCCACCTTGGTACGGATATGCAAAATCTTTTGGTTCTTCAAGAGAATCGGCAAGCTTGCTGTCTTCTGGGTCTCCGGTTTTTCTTAATCTGGCAACTTCTTCTGCAATGTGTGCCTGTGCCGCACTTCGCCTATCGCCCGAATAATAGAGTTTTGCAAAAGCTGGACCAATATCAATTTGTTTTTGTGCCCTGGTGGCAGCAACGTATGCAAGGTGCATTCCTTCTCTAAACTGTGGCGATTTTTGGCCAAGTTTTGTAAAATTGTCTCTTATATCATCAAAAGCATCTTTATAGCTTTCTCCAACAACAACCGTATGCGCTTCCATGCCCTTGAATAGTTGTGGAGTTGTTATGACAGCATCGGCTCCAGTCGTGTTTGCTGCTTCAAGAATTTCTTCAGAAACTTGTCGTATCATTTCGGAAAGTCTTTCCCTGCTGCCACCAAGGTCTTTAATGTCTATTACGTAGGCATCGTTTCTTGCGGTTTCGCTACCGGTGGCAGCCCTTCTCAACACTCCGCCATCTTCTACAAAATCAAAATAGTTAGAAAATCTTGGGTCTCTAGTAATTATTCGTTTCGCATCTTCAGAATAAAATCCACCTTTTCTTATGCCGCTTCCTTGCCCTCTTGTTTTTTGGCCGGTGATACCCTGTCCAGTGAGCACAACGCGACCAGTCCATTTTCCCGGTTTTTTGGAGTCGTGTTCCCATGTGCCATCAATGATTCTTTCTTTCCCGGTTTTGGGGTCTATTTGCGACATTTCCAAATTCCAATGAACAGCCGAGCGCTGTGCCGCATCGCCCTTGCCTTTTCCCTCTATTAGAACTATTGCTTTAATCTGTGAATCTTCGACACCCATTTTTAGTTTTGTTGTTGAGCTTCCGAGTAATTCTTCTAGGCTGTCTTCACCATCAGTTTTGTTAACGCGAAGTTTGTTGAATTTTGTCGATATTCTTAGTGCTTGTCTTTCTGGTATAACCACCGGGTTAACCAGTATCTTTTCTGGGTTACCATCTTTGTCTAATGTGCCAGTCTCTATGAATCCACCCCTAAACCTCCTCAGCATATCGCTTGGGGCTACTGGCTTTCCTCCCTTTGGATGCATTAAATTCCACAGCGCTCTTAGTTGATTATTATGAGGACGCGCAGCTTCCCTTATTACTTCATCCATGTCCCAAAAATTGCCAATGAATTTGGATGCAGGTGGTCTTTTACCAGCTGTGCCAAACTTATTATTCCAGAGCCATTGATAATGCATCAAAAATTCAACTATGTCTTCATGTTTTTTGGCTGATATGGCTACCTGTGGGACAAGTTGGGGTGGTTCTTTTTTGCTTGGGTTTCTTAATCTCCACTCCGCCAGCTCTAGTTGCATTTGGGTGTCCAGATGGGCGCTATATCTGAATGCTGCTTTTATTACTTCAGTATTTGTTCCACCGAGAAAAGCAAAAGTCTCTCCCACCACGGGCATGAGTGGGTCAACTTTTTGGTAAATAATATTGTGGTTGTCGTCACGCTGTGGATTGCCATCTCCATCAAGCATGGGCATCGGTCGACCCTTTTCGTCAAGTTTAAGAGCGTCCCCGTCGTATACGAATCCTTTTGATTCTTCTATTGATTTATCTTTTACACTATTTAGAAATTTGATTTTATCTTTTGCAGGAATTCCCTCATCGAATATAAGAACATCTTCTTTTTGTTTGGTGTCCACAGTAAATCTTTTTGAAAGTTTAAATTCTTTATCTAGAGATTTTAATATATTTAAAAGCGCTGTTTTTTCTTTTGGTGTTGCTGTATCAAATTTTTCAAGCAAAGCAATAGCATCGTTAAACTGTTTCTCAACAAGCTGGTGATGGTGGCCGGTAACCCATTGTCTTCGCGGCGCATTTTGCCCAGTTATTTTTGCAAGCGCTTCGGCATCCAAATTTATGAGAGCTTGAATAATATTTCCAAGGTGGGCTATATTGTTGCCAAATCTAAAAGATTCATTTAGTGGCAACACATAATCTGGGTCCATCAACTCCATTGCATTAAGTGCGTTTCTAAAATTGTAAACAGACTGTCGTTCGTCTCCAACCAAAATTATTGGAAGCTTGTCTCTGTTGTTTTCCAAAACTGACAAAAAAGTTGGATTTATGTCTTGTGCCTCATCAATCAAAAGAGCATTTAGTTTTCTATTTGGGTGAGCAAAAGTTCTTCTAAGAGTAACTGTTCTATTTGTTCCTTTTTTAGCTTTTGTATCAACACTCACAGAAGTAACAATCCACAATGGTGTATCTGGGCTTACTTTTGAAACGTCCGTAATCACTTTTCCGTTTCTGTCTGTTATGTCTCCCTTTTTTGCGGAAGATGCAACAGCATCTATCTGTGTACTTCCGAGTGCATGGCCAACCATATATTTTGCTTCTGATAAATCAGGATTTGAAAGAGAAAATATTTTTGCGGTTTGACTCATGTTGGGAAGAACTGTTGTCTTTTGTTTTTTGCCCTTTTCGTCTATGTAGTGTTCGTTAAGCAAATGCTCGACAACGGTTCTGCCCATTTTTAGCCACTCTTGCGGAACGTTAGTTTCTGGTTCATTGTAAACATCAACCCAAAATTGTGGGTTGTGGTCCGCACTGCCAACCTCCACTTGTTCGGTTGTATATTGGAATTTTCCAGGAATTATGTTTCCATTTTCATCGAGTTTCGGTACCGGATTTCCAGATGAATCCAACTTGACCACCCAGCCAGAACCTATTTTTACTCTGCCCTCCAGTATCGATGCGCCGAAACCACTCTTTCTTGCTTCCACATCATCTTCGTCTGGGGCGAAGTGTTTTGCTTGTAGTTCTTCGTCACCGCTAAGTGTCCATTTTTCAACAGCTTTTCTTATTATTTCCGCAAGTGTTGCTACGTCAAGGGATGGAAGTCGGTCAGAGCCAGGCAACGGACCTTTTTCTGCCAATTTTTCAAGTTTGAAAAATCTTTGATAGTCGTCATTTGTATCAAGCATTCTAAGACCGGTATGTTCCAATGTTGGTCGCTGGCCGGCCGGACTACCATCTGGGAGTGTTGCCTTTGGGTGCGGAGGAGTGGGTTTTCTTTGTCCATCTCTAAAATCAATATAGGTAAACTTGTGCGGAACCGCCTTGCCGGTCTTTGGGTCTATTTTTGTTTGCGTAACAGCAGCACCTATTGGTTCCCCTGTTTCTTCGTCAAAATCTCTTGCTCTATCAACTCTTGCTCCCGCTGCATCCATTTTTCTTGAGATGTGGTCTCCAAATTTTTTGTCTGCTGCGCCAAGTAGGAGTCCCCATCTGGCAATTTTGTCTAGCGTTGAAACTCCCGTGTTTCCAGGAAACACAGCCTGCGCCTCTAGTTGATTTTTTTTGTTAAAGACTGCATAGTAGAGTGATTTTGAACCGTATTGTTCTTTGAGTTTTTCGACTTTGTCCTTGATTTGTTTTTCTGTCATTTTTGAAAAATCAACGTTAAAACGTTGCGATATGTAATTGAGTTTTTCGGCTCTTTCTGTGTCATTGCCTATTTCTAAATTAAACAAATTGTCAAGTGCGTTTGCGAGCATCTTTAGTGTTGTTGTTTTTCCGGTTCCGGCAGCCGCCTGAACAGAAATAACCGGGTAAACCATTTTTCCTTGTTTGTTCTTGAATGGCTTGAGCTGTCCGGTTATTGCCATCAATCCGACTTCAATGACGTCTTTTTGTTGTTGGGTTGGCTCATGTGGAAGATTGTGGGCAAACTGGAACGAAACATCTTCAACTCTTTTTATTTGTAGTTTTTTATCGTCGGGATTTTTTACTGACGATATGTGCCCTCCACCACTGGAAAGTCTTCCTGTTACGTCAATTACTTTTCCATCTTCGTCTTTTTGCGGTAGAGAAACAAATCTTGTTTCATCATCGGTATTTAGATTGGCGACTTGTTGAACCCTTATTGCATTAGGCTGATTGAGACTTCTGAGAATTTTGTTAATTCCCTGTTTATCCGAAACGGAATTCCACCCGTCGGATTCTTGATAAAACACTCCGTTTCTTATGAATCCCATTTTTGTCGAGTAGTGATAAATTTCTCTATCTCCATTTGACAAATCAAATGAACTCCAAGCGCCGCCGCTTCCAGCTTTTATCTTTCTTCCATCGACGTGTGGCTGTTTTACAAAATCTTCTATTTTTCCGGAAGACAACCTATCCAACATCTGCATTTCTGTTGCTTGTCTTGGTTCTTTTTGGCCAAGAGCTTTAAGAATTTTTTTGATTCCTTGTTTATCGGAAACTGAATTCCATCCAGTTGATATCTCAAAATATTCACCGTTTCTTATCACTCCCATCATTGTTGAGTAGTGATAAACCTCCCTGTCTCCATTCTGTCTATCAATTGCAGTCCATCCACGATTGCCAATTTTATGTGTTTTGCCAGATTTGTGTGGTCGTGTTGCAAAGTCTTCTATCTTTCCAGATGAAAGTCTTGCATCTTCAATTTCATCAATTGGTTGTTCAAATGTTCCACGAATAGGGCCAGATTTCGGAATCGGTTCAGAGCCAACCATTCCTTCAATAAGAGGAATTTCATATTTTAGGTCTGCCTCATATTTTCTTTCATCTGGTTCAAATCCTGCAAGTTGTCTAAGCGTCGGTGAACGATTGATGAGATAATTGACTGCTTTTTGTGCCTCAAGCATTGCCCTTCTTAGTGCCGTATGGTCATTCTGTATTGCATCTGCCCAGCTCTTCAAATACACGCCATGGTCATCTCTGAATGTCGGTTCAATACCCAACATTCCCATCAAAAGCGAACTACCAATTTCTGCGATTAATTCTTCGAAAGCGTATTTTTTGAATTCTGGTGAAAACTCCGGAGCTGTCATTTTTCCGTGTGGCCTGTCCAAACGAGAACTAGCACCACTCCAGTGAGTTAATTCATGCATCAATGTTGAGTAATACTCAACCGGGCTATTGAACTGTCCAAATTTCGGCATGAATATCGTGTCTCTACTGGGTGAGAAAAAAGCTCCGCCAAAATTACCCTCTTCTACCACTGGCCCTATTTCGCTTACGACTTTTTGAACATTTTCTATTCTTTGTTTTTCCGAAAGCTTCAATGCTGCTTGCTCTGCATACATAATGTTTGGCAAACCCTCAATTTGGGCAACGTTGTAAACCTTGGTCATGTGGAACTCGCCAGTTCTTCTTCCACGTTCAATTGTTGGAGCAAGGATAAATGTTGGCTTTTCTCCTTTTCTAACTTTTCCGCCTAGGCTTTTCCATTGTTTTTCTCCAGCCCATCGTGCAGTTGGATATTTTTTATCAAAACCCTTCATTGACAGAATTACTTGCCCACTTCCCTCGTAGGCCCTCCCAGCAACATTTCTTCTTTTGTTTGTCGGATTTCTGGCATAGTTTTCTGTTCTGGCCCAAGGTCTAACAAATTTGGCTCCTGGGTTTTTGATTGCTTTCGTAATTGATTCAAGAATTTGAACCTGCATATTGTCGTAATATTTTTGCAATTCTGATTCATTCAATGATTCGCCAGAGGAAAGTCTTTCCGCTCTCTTGGGAGTAACTTGTGAAAGTACAAATCCAACAGGGCCATCATCATTTAGTTTTGCGTTTGCGCCAGAAGAGATTCGACCATAACCGTCATATTCATCAAGTTCTTTTTGAATTTCTTCTGGTGATTTTGCTGTTTCTAAAACTTGATTTTCGATTTCGGCAGATTCTTTTGCTTTTTTAGCTTTTTCTTTTTCTATCTTTTTTACTTCGGAAAGAGCTATTCCTTTTTCTTTGGCAATTTTTCGGCGAGGTTTACCCGAAACAATATCTTCGTATATTTTTTGCTTTTCGTCATCGGTAAGTGCTTTAGCTATCTTTTTCTTTTTTATCAAATTTTTTCGTGTTCTTGGTCTTGGTTTATCAAGATTTTCTGGTCTTTCAATTTTTTTACCGGTTCTCAAAAATTGCATATGTCGCTGTTCGGCTTTTCTTACATCTTGGCGACTCCAGCCCAGCGTGTCTGCGACTTCCTGAAGGGTTGCACCCTTCATTCTTCTGTTGTATATCTCTTCGTCGCTCCATGCTTTTCTTGTAATTATTGGTCTTTCTTCGTCACTGTCCTCCGGGCCAAGAAAATCTTCAATTATTTTGTCGTAAACATCAAAACCAAGGTCATATGGCATATTTTCATCACCAAAGGGATTGTCTGGGTCGAATCCGTCATCCAGACCAGGAATATTTCTTACTCTTCCGCGCTCCCCAAGCTTCGGCGCATCGTGTCCGAATTGACCAGAGGAGAGTCGCCCATTTGAAATATCTGTGTTATATCCATAATTATTTAGCCACTCTGCGAGTTTTTTGGCGGTGTCCCCATCTTTGGCAGATGTGTTGGGAACGCGTTCGGCGACATGATTTGCTATCGCTTTTTTCAATCCTTTATTAAAATCTTTTCTGTCTTCTTTTTCAATTCCGTCGACAGCTTTAACAAAATTTCCAAGGTGTCCGGCATAGGCCATGAACCAATCCATGTATTCATCGGTTGATTTATTTTTTTCATTAAAATTTTCCGGTCTTTTGCCGTTTCCCCTACCCGTTCCGGCCCAAGCAACTCGAGCTTGATTTTCGCCCATTTCCATACCGCGAAGGAAATTTTCTGAAATATTTTTATCAGAACTAGTTCGTGGTCTTTGTTCCCACCCCATTTCTGAATCGTTCCATCTTTGAACAATTTTGTCAAAGTCTTCTCGTCTTTGTTTTTCGTCTCTACTAATTCCAAATTTTTGTTCGTGTTGTTTTCCAAGTCCGTGTCTGGAGAGATTTCTTCCTGAAGAAAGTCTTCTTTCTTCGTTTTCTTTTGGTCTCCTGGGGGCCTGTCTGGTGGTTTTTTCAACAGGTTTTTTATTTTCGGGCAAAACAGATTCTGCGCGCTGAATTGGCTTTCCCTCAATTAATTCGCCTTGGGTTTTATCTTTATCAATTTCTTGTTGAGGGGTTGTGTCGCGATTGTAAATCGAACCAGGGCCATATGGTGTTGGGTCTGGCTGTCTCCAGTCTGGATATTCATCAAATAGCCAGCCGTTTCTATTTCTATCTTCGCGTGTATCTGGATTAAGGTCTCCCTCCGGAATCCCAAAACCGCGCGCACCCCTACCGCGTCCACCACCAAGTCTTGGTCTATCTATTAGACGAGAAGCTCCATATGAAGCGATTCTTCTACCTAGATTTTTTACCTCTATATCTTCATCTATTAATTTTTTTTTTATGTCGTTGTTGTTAAGTGCGGTGTCAATTGCATCTATCAAATCGTGATTTAATCCGGATTGAATAACAATTCCATCTATGTCGACAAATGTCTCTGCGCGATAGTAATCAAATATTGGGTCGAGAATTTGTTTTACTCTAAAAGCATCCTCTTGATTAATTTCGAGACAGTATCCTTTTTCGTCAATTTGTTCTTCGTTAAACTCTGATAAGTCTTTATATTTTTTTCTTCTTCTTCTTTTACGAAATCTTGAGATTGCGCCACGGAGACCGGCAAGAAGTAGCTCCCCGGGATATTTTGCTTCAAGTTCAATCAAATAATCTTCTTGTTCTTTTGTTTCAACATCGGCAGCAGCCTTTTGGTCCGAGTAATCACCCTTAACAACTCCGTTTGGTATTACGGCAAATCGGCATTTTCCTTCGGGGTGAACCGGAAGAGAAATAATTTTGCAAGACGAACCACCTTCATACATGACACAATTTGAGCACTTTACGCCGATTCCGGCTACTGGATTTCTTTCGGGTGGATAATATCCCGCCCACACACCATTGCTATCTTCATTAAACTTTCCGTGTCTTTTTACTATTTTGAGAAGAGCGTCACGAAGGTCTGATTCTTCTTTGTCTAGATTTTCTTTATCTATTTTTGGTTGGCTTCCTTCATACTCAATTTTGGGAAGTGGAATCATTACGGTTCCTGGGCCAATCGGATTTGGTTTAATTGCAACCGGAATTGCCGGCATTTGCTGCGGTCGAATAATTCGTTGTGGTTGGGTATTTGTGGTCGAGGGATTCGCTTGAATTATGACTGGTGGTTGCTGTGGTGTTATTTGGGGAATTTGTATTCGCTGAGGAGTTCCGAACATGAAAGTGTCCTGAAAACTCATCCAATTACATTTATATTTTTCGTATCCGCCTTTTTCTCCGGGTTTAATAAATGTTACGGTTTCTTCGTCTGCTTCAACTACATTTATTTTGCTTCCGTAAATATTGCTAAGTTGTTTTTGCAATTCTTCTCTATCTGGAGAAATAAAACTTTGTTGATTTGTTGCCGGAGCATTGATTTGCTCTGACATCATGTCCGTCTTGACTGATATGGTCCCCGTAAGTTGGTTTGCTCCATGTAGAACTGGCGACACTTCATATAGTTCAAGTTCCCAAATTACATTTGCCTGAGATTTTTGGTCAAATTGCGCGCGCAGTGTTTTGTATCCAATTGACCATTCTTGCTCTTCTCCAAAAAATGCAACGTTTGCAAAGGCTTCTTTGCCTTTTTCAGAATTTAGATTAAATTGAACTTTTGCAAAAAGGCCACCTATATTGGCAACTTTCATCTTCATTGGCAAACGTGGGTCGTTTGGTGAAACTTCGTATATTTCCAAAACTTTGCCTATTGGGTCGTTCCAATTATGACCCCACACAACTCTCGGTTTGCGTCTTTGTAAGCTTTTTGTAAAAGCACCAGCGGCAACAATGTCCCCAACGCTGTCTTTGTTGCCTATTCCTGCGACAAAACACTCAACGATTCCCTGAGCTTCGTCAAGATTTAGGGAATTTGACTTCGGCCCAATTGAACCAATGTTGCTTGATTTGTACTCAAACTGGTCTTGCATGAATTGTTCTTTCTGTTTACTCATTAGATAATAGAACAATTACTTCTTGCTTATTGCAAGTATTGTGTTTTTGATGTTTTGTTTAAAGAAAATAATTAATAAATTTCTTGACCGAAATTCCATGCAGCATTTACTTCCAAATCGGCAATATCGGTCTGTTCTTTTGCAAAAAAGTTTGCATACATTTCTACAATTTTCTGTTTGAAAGAAATGAATCTTTCGTCTTCTCCCTTTATATTGAACGAGTCAATCATAAATGAGTTTATTTCAGAAATGAATTTGTTGTTTAAATTTTTTATACTTGTAAGCCTTTCGTCAATTTGTTTTGCAACTTGAAGCGCTTGAAGATTTTTGGTCTTGATTCCCTTCGATTCAAAATTAATTTGCTTTTGTTCATTTGAGTTATTTATTATTGCCGAGAACAATGGCTTTATGTCTTCATCTATTTGCCTATTCCATGTTTCAATGGAAATAATTGTTTCAACGTCTAGCGTTCCAGATGAAAGTGCTTTTTTAGATTTTGCTCCGTTTATCTTTTCAAGCACAACTCGCTGCTGTCTTTCAAAAACTCTTTCAATTCCTCTTGATAATATTTCCGACCATCTTTCAATTTCAAATTGAGAATCTTCTTGTTCTGATTTTGTTTGAATTCCAGAGTCAGATGCTGTAGTAATTCCCGCTGGAGCTTGTGGCTGCATTGCTGCTCCAGTTGCTTCTGGTGGAAGTGGGCTTTGGGCAAGCGCCCCACTAACTTCAGCCATTGCGCCCTGCATTGTATTTGGGTCAAGCGGTTGCTCTTGTCCAGGCATTGGTGGCATTCCGGGCGCTCCAGGCATTGGTGGCATTCCGGGCATACCTGGCATACCGCCTGGAGCCCCAGGGACTTGAGCAGCATTTTCTTCCATCTTCTTTTTTGTATTCGCAATCGGAATAAGGTTTGGATTCATCAGCAAAGAATCGGCCAAGTCTGCGTCCACTTCTTTTCTTGCTGAACCAATTCTGTATTCGTTTACACTTATCAATCCGGCTTGAAGTTCTTGCATTAGATAGCGTTCGCGTTCCTGTTTATAGAGCATGAGAATCGGAACTTCTGAAGTATCAAAATCAATGTAATACTTATCGTCCAATTCGTCAAGTGCCCTGGAAACAATCTCCAAATGTGGCCCCATTGTTTCCACCCAAAAAACTCGTATTTCCTCTGCCGCATTTGAAAATGTTCGCCCTGCGGCATTTCCAATAACTGATTCTGGGACTCCGAAAGCTGAAAGTATTTCTTCTTTTGTTATCTGTCGCATTTGCATATATGCAGCATCTCTTGGCGATGCTGAGGTATCGACAAAATCAACTCCTTCATCTGAAGAAATTACAGTTGTTTGACCAGTTTTTGAAATATTTCCCCTGAATCTACTTCTCAATTCATCTTTGTCGTCCTCATCTATTTCTCCGCGAACTACAAGCAAACCACCCGGTCTTCCATCATTTAACAGATAATTTCTGTTATACATTTTCGCCAGATTCTCAATTTCGATAGCAACACCAGATGCTTCAAGTGGGGTCAAAGACAAATATGGGTCTATGGGATGCGGTCTTCTAACCCAACACACATCTTCTGGTTTTAAAATTGTTTTTTGTCCATATGGCATCATCACTTCATAGCCAGAAACAAATTTCTTTGGATGTGGTATTGGGGCAGTTGATTGAGGCGGAAGAAGGTTTAGAGCGATTATCCCGCCATCTCTGCCACGTATTTTTTCTATGAATACACCCCTTGTTCCAAGCAGCAATTGAGCGGAAAGTCTGTACCTAAAAATAAATGAATTTTCACCGATGTTGCTTCTGTTGTTTAATATCTCCAAAATTACGGAACGTTCTGCTTCTTTTCCTCTTACCTGCTCACCGTGCCTGGTATTATCTTTTCTTAACATCATGGGCAGTCTGGCTTGATTGCCAGAAATTGCGTCAATACACCGATTGACCCAAGTAATTTTCGACATCCCCTCGCGATATGCGCGCTCGATGTCCCAACCATCCCTATACGCTTTATCGGCAAATGAGGGGTTTGCTGATATGGGCAAACCGTAACCCAAAGATTTTGAATTTCCCGGGCGCAATGATTTATTGTTAGACGAACTGTTCCAAGCCATATATTTAATTGATTATTCTGAACCTAGAAGAAAACCGTATATTCCACATGCGATACCTGCGACCACCAAACCAGCTGGAGGAAATATTAACCCAGCCCCAATGCTTGTAAACATTATAAATGAAACCATTAATAAATTGGCGAATGTGTTGCGATTTCCCTTATTCCTCAACCAAGAAATAAATCTGTTCCAACTTTGGGTCAATTTTGCCATATAAGATACAGTAGCGCACAAGTTGCCCTTGGTGAGATTATCAAGAGTTATGATTGTTTAGGAAAATTTTTATGGCATCAAAAAAACAAGACTGGTCAAAGGTTTTGGACTATCTGCAGCCGAAAATGCCGGAGTTTTGTCCCGAGGAACCGTCAATAAATCAAAAAGTTTTTTTAAGAACCTATTCGCTTGAGGCGCTGTTTGGTGGTGCGGCTGGCGGTGGCAAATCTTCCGCATTGTTGATGGCAGCCCTTCAATATGTTGATGTTCCTGGGTATTCGGCAATTTTGTTCAGAAGAACCTTTGCCGACCTCTCTCTGCCTGGTGCCCTTATGGATAGATTTCGATTATGGGTATCCCAATACGAAGATGTTCATTGGAATAGCAATACATTTATAGCGACTTTCCCTTCTGGTGCAAGGATTTCTTTTGGTTATTTAAATAATGCAAATGATTATTTGCGATATAAGGGCTCAGAATTTCAATTCATTGGGATGGACGAGGTCACGGAAATAAGAGAATCTGACTATCGATACCTGTTTTCCCGTTTGCGTAGACCAGCTTCTGGTCCAGTTTCCCAGGTTCCGCTTCGAATGCGGTGTGCATCAAACCCGGCTCCGAATTGGGTGAGACAAAGATTTATCGTTGAAGGCAAAGAAGAGGGGAGAATCTTTGTGCCGTCAACACTGAAAGACAATCCAGGTATTGACGCTGATTCGTATAGACAGTCCCTATCCGCCCTTGACCCCGTAGAGCGACGCAGGCTTGAGGAAGGCGATTGGTGGTCGACGACTTTGGGGAGTTTATTTGATAGAACCTCTTTTATAATCATTGACCAACATGAGATACCTCTTATTTCCTCATCTGCGCGAGTCGTTAGATTTTGGGACCTGGCGGCAACCGAACCGTCGTCTACATATACGGACCCAGACTGGACGGTTGGAACTTTGATGATGCTAAATGAAGGAATAGCTTATGTTTTGGATGTTAAAAAAATAAGAGCAAGGGGAGAAAAAGTAGAACGATTGGTGGGGCAAACAGCAATAGAAGATGGCCACAGCGTTTCAATTGTTATGGAACAGGAGCCAGGTTCAAGCGGAAAAGCCCTAATCGACCAATATTCCCGATACGTGCTATCTGGTTATGATTTTACGGCTTTGCGTTCAACCGGAGACAAAGAAACAAGGGCGAGACCATTTGCTGCTTCTGTGGCTAACGGAAATGTTCGGGTGGTTAGGACCCCATGGCTTACAACGTGGCTTGATGAATTTTCGTCGTTTCCGGAGGCAGCCAATCACGATGACCAGGTTGACTCGGCGGTTGGTGCGTATACCTATCTCACAGGACTCGGGTTGCCTCAGCGCAGGAAGGTGTCTATACTCATCTAAACCAAGCAAACACCCATTTGTAAAAGGAAAATGATGATAGACAAAATAAACCAAATCAAAAAGTTGCTCACTGAACTTGATTCAGAAATATCTGATTACGTGCAATCTTCCCCCGACATTGTTCGAGCGTGTGAGTATCTTGCCGAAATGAATTTTTTGAAGAGAGACTTTTCATTTGTTTATGACACATTTTCACACGCAATGATTGGTGTAATGGGCGAAAATGAAAACATTGTTCTGTCTTCTGGCGTGGAAATAGAAAAGAAATCCGGATATGACAGGAAGGGCTGGGACCATAAATCGCTTGGTAGCGCCGTTGCTGACCGGCTTGTTCAAATGTCGGTAGATATGGACACTGGAGAAGTTTTAAAAACACCGCGAGAAATAGCAGTAGATATTCTCACCTACTGCGCGCCATCGTATTGGAGAATAAAAGAACTAAACAAGATAGGCATCAACCCAGATAGCTACTGCGAGGTTGGTGATTTGAAAACGAGTATTATCGTCAGAAAAGGAAAGGACCAGTAATGTCAGAACAGGAACCAAAAACCAAAGAACTCGCGGAAATAACACGTGCTTTGTATGCTCAATTTCCGGAAGAAATGGAAAAAGTAATGACTGTTTCTGGGGTGAATTTGATATTTATTCCGGTAAGTGAAGTAATCAATCGCCTTAACAAGGTTTTAGGAATTGATTCTTGGTCGTCAGAAGTTCTTCGCTTGGAGCGCGACCCACATGAGCCAGACGAGATTATTGCTCACGTCAGCATTACTGCCGACATAGCAGGCAAAAGGGTTATAAAGCACGGCGTTGGTGGAACAAGTATCAAAAGAATCAAATCGACTGGCAAGCCAGTAGACCTTGGCAACAGTTTTAAAATGGCTGTTTCTGATGGGGTGAAAAAGGCGGCGCAACAATTTGGCGTTGGTCTGTATCTCTCCCGTTCTGCCGATGCCATGGACGCAGAAGAAGCGATGCACGCCAACCATGTCGAAGATGTTGTAGAAAAACAAGAACCAGTTCAACAAAAGCAAAAAACAGAAATTGAAGAAAAATGGGATTATTTTGTTGAAGCAACAAAATCTCTCACCAAAGAACAAAAAACCGAGTTGAACAATTTTTGGGAAAATCATTCAGGCGGAAAACCAAAGCCGAAAAAAGATACGGCGACACTTGATGACCTTCAGGCGCTGATTGCGGAAGTTTTGCGAATTTCTTTTGGCGGAAAGTACGTCGATGAGAAATCAGAAAAATAATAATTTTGTCGCCCCAGAATATCTTTCCCCCTCTTCGATAGGAACATATCGACAGTGTCCTTTAAAATTTAAGTATTCCAAAATAGACAAACTCCCCGACCCAAGTGGCCCGGAGGCG
>Ga0194124_10001569_pt1 | contig 28329 bp, 30 predicted proteins | sample TA2KigCas0mmetaG_FD_148605 | JGI IMG/M metagenome (GOLD analysis project Ga0194124, IMG submission 148605) | Freshwater microbial communities from Lake Tanganyika, Tanzania - TA2015031 Kigoma Deep Cast 0m | ecosystem: Environmental > Aquatic > Freshwater > Lake | place: Tanzania: Lake...
TCAATATCTAACAAAGAACCTATCCAAAATATATCACCATTCTCTAAAAAGAAACTTAAACCTAATTCATCTCTACCATCAACAATATCATCTGTAAGAAGTCTTGTGGTTTTTTGATAATTATGATTTTTATCTCTTAGTTCGTGTAAAGATAATAGAGTTTCTCCACTAGGTTTATAAACATAATAAACAGATGGAGAATATGTTTTAACACGTTTACCTCTTACATCAGCATAAGATGCTAGTTTTTCTCCAATAGTAACATTTTCTTCGTGACGAATTAACATACCAGTAAAATTACCATAAAGAGGAGTATAAGATTGAGCTAAAACATTTTTAGCAATACAATCCATAATTAAAACAGTATTTTTTTTATCATAATAAACAACATTTTTAGTAGGTAAATCCTCGTGTGTACCTAAAGTTAATTCTAAAGGTGCTAACGCTTCTTCATAGAATGGTTCTGCTGTAGAAGCCCAAGTGTTACAATATTCATCTTTATCTTTGGGTCTTTTACTTCTTTGTGTATCAACTTCAGAAATATGCACAGTTCTTATACCAAGTTCTTCAGGTGTTTTAGGTGTTGTATTTTTATAATATTCATTAATCATTCTAACACCAACTTGTGCCCAAATACTAACCATACCAGGATTACAACCAAAACCTAACATAGCTACAAACTGTGGTTTTTCTAATTTTCTAGTATATTTTCTTAATTCGGTTAATTTAGAGAAAATAGTATAAGAGTAAGGATCAGTGTCTTCTGCATAATTCCAAACTTCAATAGCTGATGTAACAAATATACTTTTTCTTTCTTGACATAATCTCATAAAATCAAAAGTTGATATTTCTATAGCACAATCAACAATAACATCACCTTTATCTAGTTTTTTAAATAATTCCTTATAATTTTCTTTTACAACGTGTGCTGAAATAATTTCAATTTCAAATGGTTCGTTTGCTCTAACAATATGTGCAATTTCTTTAACTTCTTTCTTTATAACATCTTCTGGTTTTAAATCAATTATAGTTATTTGTTTTTGTTTTATTTTAAACAACTTTAAGATGAAATATAAAAGATTAGGTCCTATTGCTCCTTGTCCTACAATCCAAATATGTCTATTTTTAAAATCAAACACAGGAAAATTATCCATTAATCTTAAACGTTCTTTTATAGTAGTCATTATAATATAAGTTATTAATTTTTTTTAATTTTTTTATTAAGAACACTTAAATAAGTTATATATTAATTTATATTATGTCTAAAATTAAAAATATAGATCACATTTATGTTATTTGTAATAAAGAACAAGAAAAAGACAAATATGAAAAATGGACAAAATGGCAAAAACACAATAATATAGAGGATAGTTACATAACTTATTATTGTTACAAATGGGGAATAGAGTTAACAGATGAAGATCTAAAGAAATATTCTTTAGATGATGGAACTTTAGTAAAATTATTTCCATTTAGAGCAAAGTTTCCTTTAAAGAAGAGTGAAATATCTTTATCTATAAACTTTCTTAATATTTTTAAAGAAGGATTAATAAAAAAATATAATAATATACTCGTATTTGAATCAGATGCAATTCTTCATCCAGATTTTATGAAAAAAATGAATACACATATGGATGAATTAAATAAGAGTTACACAGTATGGCATATGTTTTCACTTGGTTGTGGAATGAATAAACACTTTCCAAAGATAAAAAAAAATAAAAGTATATATTTAGCAAAAGAAATACGATGTTTAGATTCTTTTGTAATATCACAATTAGGAATGAAGTTTATAACCGAAAATTTAAGTAAAGTAAAAATACCAATAGATGAGCATTTAGATATATTTGTTAAAATAAATAAATTAATAGTATTATGGTTAGAACCAACGTTAGTAGTTCAAGGGTCACAAACAGGAGTAAATCCAACAACAATAAGATACAATGATTCTATATATGTAAAACCAGAAGATTGTCCATGGTTTGATCAAGTTCTATTTAAATAAATTTATAAATATAAAAATCTATTTATAAATTAGTTATGGGTTTAACTCAATCTATCAAAGAAGGTGTTGCAGTAATTAACAATCCAAAATTAAATGCAATTGTAACTTTTACACAACTACCATATTGTACGGAAATAAATTATCACGTTAGTGGATTGAAGAAAAGAGCAAAACACGGTTTTCATATTCACGAAGCAGGTGATTTAAGAGAAGGTTGTACATCTTGTTGTCAACATTATAATCCTAAAAATGGAAAACATGGTGATTTAGAAGATATAGATTCACATTCAGGAGACTTAGGTAACATACAATCTGATGATAACGGTGTTGCTATAGGTATTATAAGAACAAATAAATTTCTAGTTAATGAAATTATAGGAAGAAGTATTGTAATACATGCAGACGAAGATGACTTAGGAAGAGGTTATCATAAAGATTCTTTAACAACAGGACACAGTGGTGATAGAATAGGATGTGGTGTTATAGGAATAAGTAAAAATAATTGCAAATAATAAATAAAAATTGAACAAAACACATAATAATATTAAAATTTATATATATTATTATGGCTAATTCAAATACACAAATCATAGCAGTTGAAGGTAATATAGGTGTTGGTAAATCAACGTTTATTAAATTTTTAAATCAATATTTTCCTTCAAGTAAAACAGTAGCTGAACCGGTTGATATGTGGTTAAAAATTAAAGATATTAATGGAAAAAATATTTTACAAACATTTTATGATGATATAGATAGATGGGCATATACATTTCAAAATCTAGCTTATGTATCTAGAATGATGTCAATTGAACAAGTCATTAAAAATTCAGATAGTAAACTTTTCTTTCTTGATAGATCACTTGGGACTGACAAACATGTGTTTGAAAAGATGTTATACAATGATAATAAACTAAATCATCTTGAACATCAAATATATAATATTTGGTGCGACTTCTATTCATCTTATGTTAGACCTAATATTGATAATAAAATAATTTATCTACGGTGTACACCAGAAGTATGTAAACAAAGAATTAGTATAAGAGCAAGAGAAGAAGAAAAGAATATATCACTAGATTATTTAGAGAAACTTCATAAATATCACGAGGAATGGTTACTTGAAAATAATAAAGTTCTAATTATAGATTGTACTCGTGATTTTGAAAATAATATAGATTATCTTGAAGAAATAATGAATAAAGTTAAAAATTTTCTTTTATAAATATATAATGGTTTGTACTCAAGGATATGTATTTACAGGTGCCATATTACCTGTTATCTTAGGTTTAATGTTACTTGTAGGTTTATCTTACAATAAAAATAGATCTTTATCTATACATTTAGGTAAAAGATTAGTGCTATCTATAGTAGTAGCAATTATATTATTTTTCTTTATTGGTTGGGTTTGTGAAATAGGTTGGTCACTTGTATCATGGATATTAGCCTTTGTACCTATACTAGTATATTTATATATATTTTATAATATAGTAAGTAATGATAGATGTACAGGAACAGCTATATCAATGTTAAATGAATGTACTGGTAAATTATCTAAATTAGGAAGTTAAAAAATATATAATTATATAATATTATGTTAGAAATAGAAAGAATATTCTCTTGTGACTGTTCATGTGTTCAAAACAATATATATACAGTTTTAGCTTCAGCACACCTTGCACTATTAGTTGGTTCAGTAATAGGTTCATCTACAACAGAATTAAGAAACAATGAATTGAAGAATTTAATATTATACTTATTAATATTTGTATTAGTATTCTTAATATTAGAATGGTTATGTGAAAATAACTATCGTGAAGTTGCTTGGGTCATTGCAGTTTTACCATTAATTGCTTGTGTGTTACACGGTTATAGAATGGCAAAACTAGGAATGTACGAACCAACTAATCTTCCTCAAATGGTTTTACAAAGATATAGAATAATATAGAATAATATAGATTAATATAAAATATAAATTAATATAAAATATAATTATTAAATTTTAAATATCTAATTTAATAATATAAAATGAACGGTTTATATGGTACTTCATGCACTCCCTTAAATATGTATCTTGTATGGGGAACACTCGCAATTTTAACTGCTATCGTTGCCTTCCTTTTAACATTAAAAGATGGCAAACCTCTTACTAAGAAAGGAGCAGTATTAACATTAGTTGTTTCTGTAGTAGTTGTAGTTGTAGTTGCTGGTTTATTCAAAGCTATGTGTACATCTGCTGGTGGTGAAAAAGTTGCTTGGGTTGCAGTAGCTTTAATACTTGCTGTAACTGCTTTCTTACTTGGTAGATCAGATATGGTTAGAGGTGGAACTGGTTCTGATAGTTTATTAGATAGAGAAACTAGATTATTAGAAAGAATACCTCGCTTAGGAGCTAACTTACGTTTATAAATTATTAATTTATTTTTGAACACTTTTAACATAATATGTAGCTCTTCCTCCTATATTTTCAGTTATTATTTTATTCCCTAAAGGATCTTTTTCATTACCATAAACTTTAAATTTATATGGTACTGTAGTTTTTATTTTTGTAAATAATTTATCTACTGGTAGTTTATTCATTTTCATCATTTCAATATAATTTGAATAAGAAACATATAGAATTGCATCAAATAATTTTTTTATTTCATTATCTTCTAAATCATCACTATTTCTATTTGGATTAATTTTTGCAATATATAGAGCTTCGTTTTTGATATAATTACCTACACCGCATATTTTATTTTGTTCAAGGAGTAGAGTTGCAATATTTTTCTTTTTTGACTTAATATAATCATAAAAATAATCATATGTAAACTTGTTAGTTAATATATCAACACCTAGTTTATTTAAAACTTTTTGACTAGATTCTAGTTTTTTATAAATTTTTAACTTAGAGAACCGTCTAGAATCATCTATATATACTGTCAAATTGTCAAAGTTTAATTCATATTTAGGATACTTTGCATCTTCAAACACAATCCATCCAGTTAATCCTAAATGAATATGGAAATAATAAATATCAAAAATTAAAACCATTAATTTACCTCTGGTTATAATATCTTTTAATGATGAATTATTATTAGGTAAATACAACTTACTCTTACTATTTGACTTTATAGATACTAATTTATGATTTAATAAATATTTTCTACAAATTTGTGATAAATAAAGGAGTTCTGGACCTTCGGGCATCTATATACCATAAACAAACAAAAATTATTGAAAAAGGATTTTCAATAATTTAAAAGGTATGCTTCATTGATTCCAATGAATCAATACCATGTTCACGTGCATAACAGACAGCCCTGAACAATTTTCGTGCTAGAGCATCGGAATAGTTTGATACAAACTCATCATATATTCCAATCTTTTTAGCAACGATATTGTTGAAGTTCTTATCATGTATGTCGCATCTAGGTTTACTCGATGCAGGAGTTGAAACAACAGTAGATGTTGTCGTAGTATGGCTAGCAACACGTTTTTTTGGAACAAGATCATAAGAATGTTCTTGTTTTGTACTAGTCCGTTCCGAGTAACTCGGCTGACTATAAACACCAATACCTCCAGCATAAAGGTAAGATGTTGTGGAGTAACAGTTGGCAAAGTATGGGCGACCATCCATATGGTAACCCATCAATGCTAGACCGTTTCCAAGGAGGACAGGATCCTCCTGAAAAGCAATATAACTCGGCTGTGCCATTATTATTACTTAAAAGAAATATTGTTTTATAATGGACATATTAGAGTATCTATAATTTCAATTTTTTCAAAATACAATAAATTAAGTATTAGTTAAGTTAGACTCATTCATATTTCTTCTATTAACTTTACCTGTTGTTTCGCGTTTAAATAGTAAGTTCTTAGAAGTAGCCTTCTCGCTTGGTTTAGTCATATCTGTAAATTGTCTATCGTTGTAATTACTATGATTATTTTGATTACTATAATTATTATGATTATTTAGTTGTTTATGATGAGTTCTATTAAATGAACTAGATTGGTTAAATGATTGTGATGATTGTGATGATTGTGATGTTTGTGATGTTTGTGATGTTTGTTTCGTGTTACTTACATATGTTGTACGTTTAAAGTCATGTTGTACTGATTGTTTATTTATAAGTACTTTGTCATCTCTAGTTTGTTTAGCTTGTTCGGCTAATTTGTTTAATCTAGCTTCTTCGGCTAATTTATTTAATCTAGCTTCTTCAGCTAATTTATTTAATCTAGCTTCTTCGGTTAATTTAGCTAGTCTAGCTTCTTCGGCTAACTTAGCTAGTCTAGCTTCTTCGGCTAATTTAGCTAGTCTAGCTTCTTCAGCTAACTTAGCTGTTTCTTTCTTTAGTACTTCATTAATAAGTTTATTATCTCTATCAATATTTTCTTTAACTATATCAGTGTAAAGATCATTAATGTTATTTGTTTCAACATTATCATTAACTGAATAAGAACAATTAATAATTCGTTCAGCACAATTATTATTAACATATGCCTCTGCAATCCATGATTTTCCAACTCTTCCTGCACGACTCATAAGTTGGAATATAGTGTTATTACTATGAACATCACTAATATCATCCATAATAAATACTCTGTTAATAGGATAGTTTGTACCGTATGAAATTGACGAGTCTGCAATAAGATATGCAAGTTTACCTTCTTCAGCTAATTTTAAAACAGTATTAACATAGTTACTATTAAGTGATGCGGTATATATACCAACACCACAATATAACAATATTAACAGTTCATCATTAATACTTAGTTCAGGTATATCATTTGGATTTAATAAACTTCTAATACTATTTTTATCAATTGCAATTAAACTGTTCTGAGCATAATGTTTAATATGTTCTTTGGTATTGATTTGAAATTGAGAAGGAAATCTTAACACTGGTTTAGAAGCATTAAGTTCTTCAGTATACTTAGTTCTTTCTAAATCATTTTTAAATTCACGTTTATTAAGACTATTTACTTCTTTCTGCCAAATGTTTAGCTCTTGATAATACACTGTATTAAGTTTCTTCAGAGATTGAATATCTTTAATAACGTCATCAATTAAATTTCTAAAATTTTTCAAAGCAAATTCATAAGGTTTTGTAGTTGCAATTAAATTTTGTCTAGTATATCTATGAGCTTGTTCTGTACCAAGTTTATTAAATTCAACGTTATAAGTTATATTATTTATCTTATCTATATTTGTATCATCTTCCCAACAAATGTCATCATCGTCGTCGTTTACTTTCTTAACTATTTCAACAGTTTTAATACTGTTCATAGGAACTTTAGTAGAGCAAATTTTACAAACTAAATTATCAGAACTATTGGATAGAATTTCTAATAAACTCATAGCATAATTTCTAACAGTATCTGTATTTAAATTATCAACATCTTTGAAAAGTTGAGGTATGTTAGGTAAGTTATCAAGTTTTTCATCATTCATAAGTTCGTACATTTTTTTAACAACATTAATAGTATATGCTCTACCTAGAAAAGGTAATTGTTTAATATTATTAATAGTTGTTTTTAGTTCACTTGTTGTTTTTCTATTGAGATGTGGTAAAACAAGTTCACCATCAAATGTTTTAATTTCACAACCAATGTGTATTTTATTAGAATAAATATCTAAATAAGTACCTTCACCGTGTTTAACTTTGTGATTTTCATAAATCCAACTATAACCAGTTAAACTATCATTATTAATTTTGGGTGGTAGAGTTGCTGAAGATAAAATAGCATATCGTGGAAGTATAGACATTAATTTAACATTTGTTTTGGCAGTTGACGACTTAACATCTAAACCAATTGTGGGTTCGTCTAAGAACACAACATATTGTTGATTTTCTTCACAATTAATTATAAGATCTAAACATACATCTGGACTACAAATAATTGCAACACGGTTATCATTTGTTTTACAGTTATAATTATTAATAATTTTAATTGTTTTATCAACTTCAATTGAACCAACTGCAAACGGTATATCTGCATTGAACAACCATTGTGCAGCTTGATCCATAACACTTCTTAAATTACAACAAAAAATTAAAATAGTATTTTTATGTTGAGGAAATATTAATCTAGATTGCATAATAGTCTTTGCAAGTGCAACAACTGTAGTTGTTTTACCTGTACCTGTCATAGTTCTTAAAGTAACTAACAGAGGTGTATTTGTTTTTAAACTATTATACAAGTTAGTTGTTATATCAATTTGATGTTGATATGGTTTAAAATTATTATTAGGAATTGCATGATCAATATCAGTAAAGAATAATAGTTGTGGAGATGTTTTGTATGCAATTTGAGCATCAAAATTATAAATTGTTTTAAGTTTACTTAGAATAACTTTTAAATCAGTAATAAAATCTGAACAAATAGTAATTGTTTCTGCAGAATTATTAAGTGATTGATAATCTAGGTTTTCTAAATTTGTAATAAGTTTTTGAAAACCAATAATAATATTATATATAAAGCTTATTTTCTTGGATTTAATATTATTATTTATATCAAGGTATAGCTTTTTATTAACAATAATAAACTTAGCACATTGAAGTAAAGCAATACATCTCATTTCAATGATTTTAGATGTTAAATTTTGAGGATATCTAAAATCAGTATAGTCAAAGTTATCTTCGCTTCTTTTAAGATCTTCTAAAATAATTCTAAGTGTATTTTCTTGTCTAATTTGGTCAATTTTCTTTAGTTTTATTTTACTTACTTTAGTACTTTTATTTGTTTTAATATTAGGATTATTATCATTATTATCTATTAAATTATATTTTATAAGTTCTTTTCTTACATCGTTATAAAACTGTTCTCCAAAAGATTTTAACACAATATCTTGCTTATCAGAGTAAGTTATATTAAAAAGTTTTAGAGCCATATATATTAGTTCATCTTTAACTTTAATATCGAACTCAGATAGTTTACGTTCAATATTATTCCAATTATCTTTATTAAATTTATTACCAACTTCTTTGGCAGTTTTATCTAGACCAGATACTATATTATCGTGTTCCATTATTGATATTAAGTATAATAGCTTTATATATTTAATAGTGGAAGGTTCAATTTTTTAATTTAATTTAATTAGAACAATTAAACTAAATTAAAAAAGAAGGCATAATAATTATTTGTATTATTATGGTTCAATTTTTAATATTAAGAGATATTAAAAAAATTTTCATATAAGATTATATATTATGGCAGAAACAGCAATGAGAGTAAAGTTAGAAGAATTACAGATACAAAGTTTAAAAAGACCACTTACAGACGATGAAGATATCAGGGAAAAAAAAAAGTTTAAAGCATATGAAGAATTAGAAGAAGACACCATTGTATTATTATTACTAACAGGTATTGTAAAACTTAATTGTCAAAACTTTAACTTTAAAAAGTGCTTAGTAAATACTTTCAGAAAAAATCCTAATCTTTTATTAAAAAAATATATTTTTAAGTGGAATGAAACATTTAAACAAGATGAATATCGTGTTTTTGAGAATACTGTATTAGATGCTCTATTACATCATGATTTTATAAGTAGTACACTTATAGATGTTAATTATAATGGTGTTGAAGTTAAGGCATTAGAATTAGCCGAATATTTGTCAAAAAAATATTCAGTGCAACAATTATTTGGATTTTTAAAAGGTTTAAAATATGAACATATCTATCAAGGTTCTGCTAAGTATATTCAAGAAAGAGCTATTTTTGAGATTGAAGAAGAACTAGTTATTTTTTTTAGAGAATTAGTGGGGTTTAATCCAGCCCCTGTTTTAATTGAAATACTTCAACAATGTTTTAATACCCCAGTTAGTTATCCATATAGTATTTTTCAACAAAATAAAGTATTTGCAATGATAAATAATGGATATTTTAAATTAATTAAAACATTAATGGAATTATATTTAATTAACTATGTATCTCCATTATTCATTCAAAAATTAATTATATATTTAGTAGATGTTGTACGTCCACAAGAATTAGTTGATAATATAGTTACTTTGTTTAATCATATGCTTTTATGCATAGATAGTGGTAGATATAGATTTGTAAATATTATACTTATTAATGGTGAAGAATTATCTTGTACCAATTTTTTTACGGTATTTAATATCTATTTTGGTGGAGATACAGAATTACAATTTGAAAAAATTAAACCAGGTGCTGTAGAATTTTTTAAAAGAGTAGGAGATGAGAAACGTACTAATTGGTTAACTTATAGGTTTAACGAAATTATGGATACAATATGTTCTAAGCTTAAGTTTAGTAGGGGTGGGAGAGAAGGATATGATGATCCATCATTCTTAAATAGTTACATACTATCTGAATTTAAATTAGGGGAACAAACAGAAGGTACAAAATTAGCACATTTAAATTATATGATAGAAATGTATAAATATATATTAACAAGATTAGATGAGCTAAGTGAACCAAATAAAGTATTATTAGGACTAGTACCAGAACCAGTTGAACCTGTTCCAATGACTGGTGGTAATTACTATTTAAATAAATATAAAAAATATAAACAAAATTATTTTAATTTAAAAAATAAAAATTTATAAAGTTTTAAATTTTAGATCTAAATGTTTTTTTATAACACAAATTCTTCTTACAACTCTTTGAAGTACTTTTAACTGGTCTAATAAAACATCTCTTGTTGGATACTTAATAAATTTAACAGATTTTAAAAGCTTATAATTTTTATTATCGTGTTCATATAATTCTACTAAAGCAGTGTACTCATATTCAGCATCACCAATAGAAATAACATTATTTATTTTTTTGTCAGAAAAAGCATTATATATTAGTTCATTAAAAGTTATTTTTTTCCATTCCATTGGATTTGATGTTTGTTCTTGACATTTTGCTCTTGCTGATATAACTTCTATTAATTTAGTTTGTTTATTTGATTTTCTAATAAGTTTACTAGTTAATGGTAATATAGTTAACGATAAGTTAATCCAATTTAACATCGCATTAGTTACTATAATTACGTTACCTAAATTAATTAATATTTTTAACAGACTACTTAACTCGTTGTCAACTTGTTTAAAGTAATCCATAAGTTTATTATTTTCACGAATTTCTTTTATATCTATACTATTTGTAGTTATCCAAGTGGTCGGAAATAAAGTATCATCCCAGTCTAGAATTATTAAAGTATTTTCTTTAGATAAAATCATATATAATAATAGTTAAAATATTTATTTGAATATAACTTAATTATAATAAATAAAAATAATCTATCATATTATTATATGAAAATCCCATCTTATTTAAAACATTTAGAAAATGCATCTTTAGTTGATTCACAAGGCATACCAATAGGTCAAAATCTTGGTTATGGTTTAAATACAGTATTAACACCTTTTACTTTTGCACCTGGAATTTTATTAGATAACGGTTCAGGAAATAAACCTAGATTGGTTCCAAATGCACCTATAACTTTATATAACCCGTTAAATCCATTTGAACAACCAGTAACAGTTACACCTGATGTATTATCACCTACTTTATCTGTTTCAAGTTTTAATTTAATGTCACCATCAATAAGTAAAAACTTTGTCAGTCCTGGATTAAATGTTACTATTACTGGAAATTCAGATGACGTAAACAGAGTTCTATCTCTTCTTGAATCTTTAAGATAAACTAAGTTTGAATAAATTAAACTGTTCTATTAATTCAGTTATATCTAATATATCTATTTTTTTATGATTTTTATGATGTGTTGTATATTGTTTCTGATTTGAAGTAATTAAACTTTTTATTTTCTTATCATCTTCATTTTTTTCATATATTTTTTGTAATCTACCTAGTTCTTTATGATAATATATACATTGTTCACAATCTTCTTCTTCATAAAGATAATTATGTTTGGCTATAAAATTTTTATATTTATGATCTATTAATTCAGATGCTTTTTTAGGAAGTAATAAGATAGCACATATTTCTTTACTTATATCTAGATTATCTTTTTTATATTTGTCTAGACTAAAATCATTCTCATAAAGATATAATGTAAGCATAAGTGGGTCTGGTGTAATTCTACTAGACATATAAGTATTGTAACAATATTTACCATTAAAGTACATATTGAAGCACCAGTTTAATCCATCTAAATAATTTTGAAGTTGATGTTTATTAAACTCATTAAATTTAGTTTTTTTTAATATTTTATAATCAATCTGTGATATTAGATTTTCTAAAATTTTAATTAAAAATTGTTTATTAATTATTAATTTGTTTTCTTCTATTTTAACTAAATATTTATATTTATTGATTTTTCTTGAATAAGCTATCCATAGTTTATCAATAGTAATATATTTTAATTTGGGAAAATAGTCATTACCATTAAACAGATTTAAAAATGAAAAATCAAGTTGAGGATAAAGAGAATTACCATAATAATTAATATTCATATCTATTATTTTTTTTATAGATATTAGATCTTTATTAACTAAAATATAAATATTATGATAATTAATAGTTGCAGTTACTATCAGTACAACATCTCCATCATTGGTAACTAACAAATGTGAACTATCTTTATTTTTATTAATATTAATATTTATCATATCTTTTATTTTAATTTCAGCTTCACCTGCTTCTTTATTTATAATATTTACAGATATGTTAAAAACGTCACTGATTTTTGTTTTTAATTCATCTAGTTTTTCATCTAAAGTATCAATAAACTGTGTACCTGGTGTAAAGTTTAAACTAGAGTTTGCAACATCAATATCTTTACGTGCTTCTTGTAATCTTCTTTCACGTTGAAGAAGAAGTTTAGCAAGAGGTGCAACACCATCACAAAAAAGATTTAGAGAAACTAGAGGAGTATATTTTTTACATATATCTAAAATAATATCATACAATCTTTTAATTTTATCTTTTAGTGTTTTTTCACTGTAAAGCATATGTAGTAGATAATTTAGATCAATATATATGTGATCAAACATAACTTCAGTTTTATGTGGATAAACAGAGAAAGCATTACTGTATTTACTTCTTAACCAACTATAGAATTTATTAATACCCATATTAACAAAATATTGAAAATAATTTTATATAGATATAAAATATCAAATTTTATATATATATGGAGTATACAGATAACTTAGAAGTGTTATTTAATACAATAACTCATAACTTAAAAGATAAAGAATTAAAAGATTTATTTGACTTTGTTATCGACTATAATGGTACTGATTGGAAGAAACATATTGTTATAAGTAGTAATTATTATAAAAAGAAAATTTATAGTAATGAATTAGCAGAAATGTTTATTATTACGTGGAATGTTAATGCAGAAAGTAAAGTTCACGATCATCCAGATGAAGGATGTATATTAAAAGTATTAAAAGGAAAATTAAAAGAAGAAATATATGAAAATAAAGAAAGTAATACAGAATATATTTCAGAGAATATATTAAAAAAGCATGATATTGGATTTCAAATAAGTAATAAATATTTACACAAAATTAAAAGAAGAAATATATGAAAATAAAGAAAGTAATACAGAATATATTTCAGAGAATATATTAAAAAAGCATGATATTGGATTTCAAATAAGTAATAAATATTTACACAAAATTAAAAACAAAAGTAGAAATTATACAGTATCATTACATATATATTCACCACCTAATTTTAAGATTAAATATTATTAAAATATAAAGTCAGATATAGCTTTGGCACATAAAATTTTCTTATACCAACTCCATTTCTTATACAATACTATATGTATAACTATTAATGAAATTAAAACTCCACCTGCTACAAATAAACCTGTAACTGCTTTTTTATCTGAATTTATTTGATTTTCATAAAATATTTTTTCAGGATTATTACCATTAACTAATATAGATATTTTACTATTTACTTTATAATCTATATCATTTGTAGATAACTTTTGAATATATTTTTTATTATTATATTCATAAGCTACAACAAGGTCACAATCATAACGTGTTTTATAACTTCTATTATATTTACCACCAGAACGTTCTGTTATAGTTCTACAACCGTTGTTTTCAATAACAATACCAGTAATTCTTTCAGTCTTAGGAATATTATCTAAGTCTTTCTTTATTTTGAAACCAAATACAAAAACAAGTATAACAGATAGTACACAACATACGACACAAGATATTGCGACATATTTACCACATTTATCTAATTTATCAGAAACTTTGTCTAAATTAACTGATGAAGAGTTCAACAAGTTCATATTATATATATTATATATATTATTTTTTTATTATAATATTATATAATGAGTAATTTAGAAAAATTAATACAAGGAAATAATCTAATGCAACTAGCTAATTTAACTAATAAAACATCAAAAAAAGATTTAACTAAAAGGATAAGTAGTGGAATAAAGAATAAAGTAAAAAATGTTAAGAATTTTAAAGGTTTTAAAAATAGAAAAAGTATATCAGATATTAAAGGTAGTTTTATGGACAAATTTTTATTTATGTTTAAAGTAAAGTATTTATTAATATTATTCGGATTTTTAATGTCCTTATATTTTTATAAAATAATTATGAATAGAAACTTCATTTCTGATGATCTAGATGGATTTAGTAATATTGAAAAAAAAATAAAAATATTATTATGGTCTTTATTAGGTTTTATAATAACAATGATTATATTAAATATAGTTAAAAATTTAATAAGACATCCATTAGCTGTTGGTATTATTATTATTATTATGTGTGTATTATGTTCAGGTGCCCTTGCAACTGTCTCTGGATTTATGTATGAATCGGATAAAAATAAAAAAAATGATCAAGATATAGTAAATATGTGTAAAAACATAGTAACTAAATAGTAAGAGAAAATATTAACACTTTCTATTGTAAATAATTGCAAGTAAAACAGTTAAAACAAAAATAGAAGCATTAACTATTAAAGTAATTAAAGACTTTCTTTGATATTTACTAAAAGTTACTTTATAAATCATATCAGTTTCTGTCATTTTGCTTGGTGCATTATATACACCGTATTTTTTTTCCAATCTATATATTCTATCATATCTATATATAATATATCCAAATACTGAACCTAAAGCTAAAGTTATACCCATAACTAAAGCAATAACAAATAAATACTTAGGTGAACAGTATTTATTACCCATAAATAAACTCTTAATTTTATCTAATAATCCCATATTTATAATATTATATTATATTATAATTTTATTTGTCACCACCTTCTTTAGCTAACTTGTCAACAATATCATTATTTATAGATAGAAAATCTTTTTTACCAGTATGTGCTCTAACATGTTGAAATTCTATTGTTCCTTTATAATGTGTTATTAACTTATCTAACTTTTTAATAATATCTTGATTTGCAACATCTTTACCTGCACTTGTTTTCCAATTATTATTTTTCCAATCTTTAATCCAAATAGTTAAACTCTTTATAGAATATTCAGAATCTGTATATAATTTAATATTTAGTGTTTTATCATCTTTATAAACTGTTTTAATTCCTTTATAAATAGCATATAATTCAGCACGTTGATTTGACAACGGTAGTTTTTTAAAACGAGCTGATATATTTTCATACTCTTTATTTGGGAATAAAACACCATAACCACATTTATTGAGATGTTTTATATAAGAACCATCTGTAAAAATTAAAACTTGTCTAGCCATTAATATAAGCGGAGACTTTATCATTTTTTAATTCTGCAACTAAGAAATACAGTATCTTTGTAGAGCCTGGAAAAATCAAATTTTTTTTAATTATCTCATCTATATTTTTTTCTTTATCTACAAATTTAATATAAACTTCTCCTTTATTTAACTCTTCTAAATCTATACTATCTTTAAATTCAATACCAATTATTAACTCCATTATTCTGTCGTCTTTTGTTATATTTAACGTTATCATATCAATATTATTTTTATTAACTATATCTTCAAAAACAAAATGTGAAGTTAAATAACAAAATAAATCATTATGATTAAAATCACCTAATTTAACAAGGGGTAAAGTTTCAAACATTCCCATAAAAGTAAATTTAAATAAATCATCTTTATCATGTTGTAATTGATAAACTTTTTTAACATTGGGTGGTAAGTAGTTTTCTATGTCAAGATCATCTTCAGAATCACTCATTAAAATTTATTAATATTTTATAATATATAAAAAAACATATCTTATAAAATATATATGTTAGAAAACTTTATTGAAGAAGTTAAAAAATTATCTATTCCTGAATTGTTAAAATTAGAGAATGAATTAATTTTAAACTATACAGATAACAATAAACAAGATAAAGTTAAAATAGTCAGAGAAGTATTTTTTATAAACTATAGTTTTTTCGGAGGATGTTAAAATATATTTTAAATTCAATATTATAGATGATTATATTTATATCAGGAGGAAATGGTAATATTGCACGTATTATAAAAAAAAAAATAAATAATAGTTATAAAATATATGCACCTTCTCGTATAGAATTAGATATATTAGATTATAATAAAGTTTTTAATTATATTAATGATATAAATCCAGATATTGTAATTCATACTGCAATTATAGGAGGTAGAAGAACTAATGAAGAGACGTCTGATGTTTTTTATAAAAATATATTAATGTTTGAAAATATTATAAAATCGTGTAATAGAGCAAAGATAATAATAAATTTAGATTCAGGAGCAATATATGACAGACAGACAGATATTATGAACAGAAAAGAACAAGAGTTATATTCAGTACCACAAGATTATTATGGTTTATCTAAATATATAATTTATCAAAGATCACAACAATATAATAATATTTATAATTTTAGAATTTTTAATATATTTCATATAGGTGAAGAGAATAATAGATTTATAAAAGCATGTTTTGATGCAAAGAAAAATAACACTCCGTTAATAATTAATGAAGATAAGTATTTTGATTTTGTTTATGAAGATGACTTTATTAAAATATTAAAATATTATTTAGAAAATATAGATAAACAGTTAGATAAAACAATAAATATTTGTTATAATAAAAAATATAAACTTTCAGATATAGTACAAATAATAGAGAATATTGGTGAATATAAAAAAATAAATGTAGAAATTTTAAAAAACAGTGATAAAAATTACTGTGGTAATTCACAATTAATATATAGTTTATTAGAGTTAGATGGTTTAGAAACTAGTTTATTAAAATATTATAATAGTTATTATAATCTTTAATTATACTATTAAAATTATGTGAGATTTCATTACAATTTATAAACTTAAAATAAAATTGTCCATATGTTTCTGGAATAATAAAGCATATATTTTCTCCATTATTTTTTTTATCTTTTAATAAATGATTAAAAATAATCTCTGAGTTTAAATAACATATATACTTTTTTGGAATCATATTTAATATATAAGTATTTATATTTTCAAATTGACTGATTTTAAATAGCTTATTTATAAAATACATACCAAATAAAACTGCAATACCATGTGGAATAAAATAATTTGTAGAAGCTTCAATAGCATGTCCTATAGTATGACCATAATTTAACACTCTTCTATGATTTTTTTCAAGTTCATCATATTCTATAATTGCTTTTTTTATTACTAAAGATTGTTTAATTATTTTTAGATAATCTTTGTTTTCATATAAATTAATAAATTTAGTAACTTCACTTTCTCCTCCAATAATAGCTAATTTTAATGATTCACCTAGACCAGAAGTTATCATATCACTAGATAATGATAAAATAAAGAAATCACTTATTATTACTTTAGACGGAGATGTAAACAAACCTAACATATTTTTACTTTTTCTATTAACTCCAACTTTACCACCTATACACGAATCAGTCATTGCTAATAATGTTGTTGGTATATATATCCAATTAATCCCTCTTTTATAAATTCCTGCTACAAAACCACCAATGTCTTGAGTTATTCCACCTCCTATAATAATTAATTTATTTGCTTTGTTAAAATTATTATTATATAGAATATCAATGATACTCAAAACAGTTTCTATATTTTTATTATCCTCATTTGCATCAATAAAAACTATATTATAATTTTGTGATTGTATTTTATTTTCAAAATACTTATCTATTATAATATAATCATTATCATTGTAGTTTTCTTCAATTAATTTATTAAGAGTTAATGAGTTAAATGTCACTGTATAAACTTTATCATAAGATTTTACATCAAATATATTTTTATTATAGTCTTCTATGTAGAATTCTTTATTTTCAACATAAAAAAAATCCATATATATTAATAAATATTAATATTTATATATATTTACGAATATATATGGATTTTTTTTATTTTCAACATAAAAAAATCCATATATATTAATAAATATTAATATTTATATATATTTACGAATAGACAAAAAGCCAAGATCAACATTGATAGATTGTCCAGTAATTCCCGTATTTTTAAAAAGTAAAAAATCAACTAAATTCCATACATCAGTAAGATTAATTAATCTATTAAACCCCATATAATTTTTAATATTTTCTAATTCTATTAGTGATAAAGTTTTTAATGTCATATCATTTTCAACAGGTCCAGGACAAATATTATTTATTAAAATGTTTTTAAAAGATAAATCATATGATAAAGATTTAACAAGATTTGAAAGTGATGCTTTTGATATTCCATATGATAGTTTATTATCTCTTATTATGTGTTCCCAAATTGAACTTACAATTATTAAATTTGCATTATTATTAATTTTATTATTTTTTAATAAAAAATTTAATGTATTTATAATAAAATAAACATTTACATCAAATATATCTTTTGTTTTATTTATATCACAATTAAATATATTATCATTTGTATTTATACCTTGACACCATATTATACCATTAATATTATCTAATTTTAATAAGTTATCTAGATTATTATTATCTACAAAAATTAAATTATCATTTATTTTTTCTTTATTAGATATTGTACAAATAATATTAATATTATTTTCTTTTAATTTATCACATATAAATGAACCTATAGAACCAGTTGAACCAAAAATTAATATACTCATATAATTAAATAATTTAATATACTTTATATACTTTATATATTTTAACTTGTTATAAAATATCATTGTTTTATTTTTTTATAATTATCTAATCTATCTTCAATCATTTGAATTCTTTTTAGATCTTTAAACGCGTATGTATTATATCGTTCACTTATATATTTTAACCATTCAACTTCAAATAAATTTGCAAGATATAAAGATTGCTCAATGTTTATAATATCTTCAACATTAAATATTATATATCTAGTTTCAAATTTATCTAATAATTTTGAGTTAATTAAATTACCAATAAAATTAATACTGTTAACATTTATACCACCTCCTAGATAACACAACTTATTCATAGTTTTAATTTTATTGAACGCATCTGTAACATATTGCAATATAATATCAGAATCAATAATATTACGTGATTGATTAAGAGAACTAACAAAATCAACTCTTCCAAATGTGACAAAATCAATATCATCTAAATTTTTTATTAAAATATCTAAATTAGTATAACTATTTATTGTTTCTAAATTAAATCCTATTTTACCATTATAGTTAACTTGTTTAATACATTCTTTAAATTTATTTAATGCAAAACTACTTTCAACCATTGGAGCAACAATACTATCTGCACATAAAATGATACAGTCATTTATATCTCTTTTTGCTTCACATCCACCAATTTTAATTGACATTTCTAAGTTTATAGAACTAGTTAATGTTCTCATTGTTATCATTTCATTTAATTGTGCACCTTCGTCTTCAAATGATATTTTAATACCAATAGCACCATTTTTTTTTAATTCTAATAAAATAGTCTTTAAACTTTCCATATATATTATATATTATTTATTTTAAAGTATTTTTACGTATGAGATATACTCAATTTAAAAATATTTATTAAAATAATACTTACTTATTTGAAATTATATTTACATATAATTATAGATGATAGTAGCAGACTATATTTCAAAGTTCTTTGAAATAAATAATATACAAAATATATTTTCAATAACTGGTGGTTTTGCAATGTTCTTAAACGATTCGTTTGGGAAAAATAATTATTTTAATATTTATTATCAACACCACGAACAAGCATGTGGATATAGTGCGGTTGGATATTCAAAAATAACTAATAAGCCAAGTATTGTTTGTACAACAGCAGGTTGTGCAGCAACAAATGCAATTACACCTTGTTTAGTTGCATACCAAGATAGTGTTCCAGTAATATTTATAAGTGGACAAGTAAAAACATTTGAAACAACAACTATTATAAATAAAAATACAGAGAATAAAATAAGACATTATTCTGGTGCAGATAGTGAAATAATAAATATAGTCAAACCTATTACAAAATATGCAGTAGAAATATATGATTATAAACAAATACCAACAATATTAGAAAAAGCATTATTTGAAGCAATAAATGGTAGACTAGGACCAGTTTGGTTATCTATACCACTTGACATTCAAAGTATGAACTTACCTGATGATTTAGTAATAAATAAAATAGAAAATATTAAAATAAGTAAATATAATGAAAATATTAGTAAATTATATGAACTATTAGATAATGCTAAAAGACCAGTTATAATTTTAGGTAACGGTATTACTTTATCAAATAGTAGAAATAAATTTAATGAATTCATTGAAAAATATAAAATACCCTGTGTAGTAACTTTTATGAGTACAGATATAATAGAACACGATAATAACTTATATATTGGTAAAGTTGGTATTTTAGGAAATAGAGCTGGAAATTTTTGTATGCAAAATTCAGATCTATTAATATCTTTAGGTTGTAGAATGAGTCAAGGTATTGTAGGATATAATACGAAATGGCTTGCAAGAGAAGCTAAAAAAGTTATTATAGATATAGATAGTGCTGAATTAAATAAAAATAACATAGATTATGAACTAAAAATAAATATGGATTTAAATATTTTTTTTGATAGTTTTAATAAAGATTATATAAGTTATAATGAATGGATAGATAAATGTTTATATTGGAAAAATAAATGGAATAATGAAATGCCAATAAATTATTTAGATGATTCTAACGGTGTAAATCCATATTATGTATTGAATAAATTATATAGTTTAGATTATAATAATAAAATTAGTATTGGTTCAGGAGGTTCAATTGTAACTAATTTATGGCATATGGTAAATATAAAAAAACATGATAGATTTATTTTGAGTTCACAAGGCGATATGGGATTTGAGTTACCTGCATCTATTGGGTGTCAGATTGCAAATATTGATAAAAAAGTTATATGTGTAGTTGGAGATGGTTCTTTCCAATTAAATATACAAGAATTACAAACTATAATACAATATAAATTACCAATAAAAATATTGTTATTTAATAATTCTTCATATGGTGCAATAGCTATTACACAAAAAGGATTTTTTAATAACAAATTTGGTGTTGATATAAGTTCAGGTATATCTTTTCCGAATATTGAAAAAATATCAAACGCATATGGTATAAAATATATAAAAATAGAAAGAAACACTGATATACAAGATAAATTAAATGAATTTATGGAATATAATGAAAGTATTATATGTGAAGTTATATGTTGTATACAACCTAGATGTCCTAAATTAAGTGCTAAAAAGAATGAAGACGGAACTTTTACAAATAAACCGTTAGAAGATTTAGAACCATTTTTAGATAGAGAAGATTTTGAACGAGAAATGATAGTTAAAGTAGTTTAATATATATTAACACCTCAAAAGTTATATTTTTCAAGATAAGTTTAATTAATATTTAAAAACTTACTGAAAAATAAACTTCAATATATTTTAAAAATAATAACAATTGTTCACGACAAGATTTTTCCGAAAAAAAGTTCTTATATCCATTATTATTTATTTTAATTAATAAATTTATTAACTTAATTCTTGTTTTTTTAGCAAAATTTATTTCATTTTCATTATCAGCATATGCCATGCCATAATACATCCAAGGTGCGTATTTTTTATAAATAAAACGTGCATCTTTAAAACCACCATATTTATCAATTAAAATTGGTATACATCCACATGCAGATGCAATTACTGGTAAGAAAGATACATTGTCATAACAGTAAAATTTTTCAGTATTTAAAAAAATATTTATATTTTCTTCAAGACTATAATTATCTATTTGAATACTATTTGATGGATGTATATAATAATCTTTAATTGATTCTGGAAATTTTAACGGATGAGAATCATCTGTTTTTCTTAAAACAAAACATGATGAATTTCGTTTGGTATTAGTTATATCTTTTTTACTTAATTTTATTATCATTTCTATGTTAAAGCACAATTGTAAACAATTAGGGTAAATATTTGAATGATTTATATCTATCGGTAAGTTATATTTTTGTCTTAATATATTTTCTTTTATATTATAAAATGGAAACTGATAAATATATAGAGAATTATTTTCATATTCTATTTTATTTCTAAATGAATCAAAAAACCAATTAAAATATATTTTATTTATCATATTTAATGGATTATGATTATTTTCTTGATATATACAAATATTTATAGGATTAGAAATATCGCTAGAAAAACTTGAGATCTTTTCGTTATCATTTGTTGGAACTACCTCAATTAAATTATCTTTTCGATTATAAAGATTCTTTCCGATCTTGTTCATTTCTCTGATTAACCAATGGTTATTACTAATATTAGACCACGATGGAGCCCAAACTATTTTACTTTTACCATAATTTGGTCTATAATTATAAATTTCTTGACTAAATGTTGTTGTCTCATTATTTATATTTAAACTCGTATTAATAATACTTTCGTTTATACTTTTAGTTGGGTTATATTTAAGAGGACAAAAATTTATTAAAATATTTTTATCATTTAAATTTAAATAAAAATGTGTTATTAAATAGTAATTATCATAATTAATTTCATCATTTGTAAAAATATAATTTATTTCATTATTTTTTAAATAGTCTACAATTTCAATATTAATATTCTTTTTATATACTACGTTAAAAATAGAAAGATCAATATTATTAGGATTAAAGTTACTATGATGTATTAGTAACTTATTATTGTTCAAATTATTTGTATTTTTATAAACTAAAACAATATTTTCGTTATTATAATTTAAAAGTATTTTATTTATTTTTTCTTCATAGACAACATCAAAGTCGTTATCAAAACGATCTATAATTGAGTTTATTAAATCGTAAAAAATTAAATCAAAATTTTGTTTTTTTATTTGTTCTAAACTACTAATCATACTAGAACGAGTATTTATTGCACGGTTTATTTCTTCTTCACTGTCTCCATATGCGATACCATTAGTAAACCATGGTTCCTCCCAAAATTCACTTATTGAAGAATAATTGTTAAATGGAATAATAATTGGAATACATCCACATAAACTTGCAATTTGACATAAATTTGTAAAACCATCATATGAGTAAAAATATTTATATTTATTAAAAACATTAACTAAATCTTGTGGATTAGATATAGCGTGTTCTATTAAAAAAGCATCATTTGGATGATAATTATAACTCTTATGATTATGTGGATGTAATATTCCTTTTCTTACAGTATAACAAGATCCTTCACGTTTATTACCATAATCTTTACATATATTAAATAATTCATTAATATTATAAAAATAATTAATATACTGTGGATATATATTACTGTTATCTATATTGTGTGACTTTACATTAACTAAATTACGAATTTGATTATATAATCTTTTAAAAGGAGATGCAAAAAATACTACATATTCATTTGATTTAGAAGGTTCATAAATGTTAAAATATAAATTAAATCTAACTATAAAATGAAAATTTAACGGATTTCCGCAATTTTCTGGATATATTACAATATTATTTTTATTTTTTATCATAAAAGGTTGTGCAATAGGTAAATTTTCTTGTGCAAAAGTATTCATATAATTAAATAGATTATCATCGTTACCAAAGTTTCTATTAAATAAAATATAGAAATATACTATAGGATTTACAAATAAACTATTTATACGTTTAATCATACTTGGTATCATTGAGTTACCACCACTATTCTTATCTGGTTCATAGCCAACAAAAATTATGTATTTTTTTTCCATATATATTATATAAATAAAATATGTTAGGATTTTGTACGTATAATAAAAAACACATTAATGTTAAAATTATTAATGATAATAAGAATGATAATAAGAATGATAATAAGAATGATAATAAGAATGATAATGATAATTTTTATGATTATTTATTTTATAATATTATAAATTTGGATATATTATTGAACAATATATCTGACAAAAAGGGAATACAAATTAATGAAATAAATGATTTAATATTTTTAGAAAAGAATAATTATATAAATAAGATTGATAATTACATTTTTAATTTTTATATAATTAACAATAAATATGTATTTTATTTATTTTTTATAAATAAGAAGTGTTTTATTAATAATAATAATAATAACAATAATAATGAATATCAAAAATATTTATTAAATCCAATAATATATGCTATTGTAAATATAACAGATATTTTTATAAATAACAAAAATAATTTTAAATATGAAATTACAAAACAAATAGATATATTAAATACTTTATGTTATATAGATTGTAATAAAATTTTAAACTATTATAATCTTCCATTTACTGAGAATAATTATATTACTATATTAGATAAGTGTTTATCTAAAGTATTCAACTATTTTATTATATATGACATATTTAATATATCACAAAATTTGTTAGATAGTGAAATCATAAATATTTATGATACAATAACCTGTAAACTAGGTAATCAAGTATTATGTCATTCAGTTAATGATAAAAATAGTAAATATTCTGTATCTAGAGATATTAAATATGATCCTCTAGCTAAAGAATTACACTATTTTTCATCAAATTCTAAGCAACCTTTACATAATGATTATGCATATTATCCACTTGAAAAATCACCAGACTGGTTATTATTATACTGTTTAAATCAAGCAGAATATGGTGGTATAACATCATTGATAACAAATAATAAAATTAAGAATATATTACAAAAATACTTTGTTAATTTATATAATAATATTAATATTGACATTACATATATATTTGAAGAATTAGATAATATTAATATTAAACATTGTAAAAAATTATTTGATACAGATAATAATATTTCAAATTGGAATTACTATCAAATAAAGAATGAATATAATTCGGATTATATAGAAATTAAAGATTTATTTTTTAATTTTTTGAAACAATTGTCAGATTCAAAAATTAGTGATATTGATAAAAATTGGAAAAGAGGTGAGTGCATATTATTTAATGATCATTTGGTAATGCATGAACGCTCTGGATTTATTGGTAATAGACATTTAAAAGATATAGGTTTTAAAAGTAAAATTATATTATTTTGATATTATATTATGGAATATATAATAGATTGGTGTCCAAATAAAGAGATTAACAATAATCTTATTAATAGTTTATTAGAAGAAAATATAAAAAATAAAAGATTTACAAACTATGGACCAAATGTACAAAGATTAGAACAAGAAGTTTATAAGATTTTAAAAATAGATGATAACAAGTCAGTTATAGTTGTTACAAATGCTACTGTTGGAATTCATGTATTAACAAGTGCAATTGAGTATAATAAAAATAAAAAAATTAACTGGGGGACACAATCATTTACATTTCCATCCTCTGTACAATCAAATTTATCAGATAGTAAAATTTTTGATATAGATGATAATGGTGGATTAGATATTGATGACATTGATTTACAACATATAGATAAAAATATAGGAGGGTTAATTATAACTAATATATTTGGAAATATTGTAGATATTGATAAATATGTAGAATATTGTAAAAAAAATAATTTAATATTAGTTTTTGATAATGCTGCAACTTCATATACGTTTTATAAAAATAAAAATTCTCTAAACTATGGAGAAGGTTGTATTATAAGTTTTCATCATACAAAACCTATTGGTTTTGGAGAAGGTGGTGCAATTATAGTTAATAAAGAATATGAAAAAACAATTAGATCTCTTATAAATTTTGGAATGAATTTAGATAATAATAATTATTACTTGTCTATTGGGAATAATTATAAAATGTCTGATATATCTGCAATATATATATTACAATATTTAAATAAATTTAATTACATTATTAATAAACATATGGAACTATACACATATATGACAAAAAAAATATTTAATAAAGAATATAAATTATTTCCATCATACCATAATGATATAATTTTACCTGCTTGTTTCGCATTACTATTTAACAATTATGATGATAAGATTGAACAAAGTTTATTAAATAATAAAATATTTTGTCGAAAATATTATGTTCCATTAAAAAAAACAAAAAATGCAATTAAAATTTATAATCAAATACTATGTATACCGTGTACTATAGATATGAAATATGATGATATTGATAATATAATTATATTAATAGATAATATTATAAATAAATAATTATTTTTTAATAATAACATTTTTTTCTCCATTTTGAATTTGATAACTATTTTGAATTAAATCATTATTTTTTTCCATAAATTCAATAACTGCTTTTTTAACACCATTCCAATGATAATCATCATTAATAATATGTCCACCTGATTTAATTTTGTTCCAATAGAGTTCTAAATCATTCTTTACACCATTATAACTATGATCACCATCTATATGAATACAATCTATACTATTGTTTTCAAATAAATTACAAACATTATCACTTGTATTACATAATAAGTTAATATTAGTTAATTTATGTTTTTCTATAATATTCATTAAATTTAACTTTATATTTTTATATCTATTTATTTCTTGATTTCTAACAATTATATCAGTATTATCAAAATTAATACCATTAAAAATTTTTATTTCATCAAATGGATCAATTCCATAAATTTTATTATTATTTGTTTTACACACATCGTATATATCAAGTAATGTTGAACCACCAAATACACCAATTTCTACAAAAATACCGTTATGAGTTTCCTTCATTATTTTTTTTATAAATTCACGAGTTGTATCTAAACAATATGCAGGTATGTCTCCATATTTAGATTTAAACATATATCCACCAAAAATATTTGGATTATTTCCGTATCCAGGATTATCTTTATTTATATCTATACTCATTTAATATAATATAATATAATATAATAATTATGGAATTATTATTTTATGATAAAAATAGTATCAAAAATTTAAATATAGATTATCCTGACATTTACTTTACTCCAGAATATGGAGAAATTTGTGAATATTCTGACGATGGTATTTGGGAATGTTGTTTATATAATGATTTAATTTATGTATATTTAAAAAAAAAAATTATATACAATAATCAAATTTATTTTTATTTATTAAGTCCATACGGATATTCTGGATTTTATTATAAAACTAAGAAAACATATGATGAATTTATAATAATGTTCAGGATAGAAGCAAAAAAAAGAAATTATGTATATGAAATATTAAGACAAAATCCATATATAAAAATTGAGATTACTGATTATGAAATAATTAAACAAAAAAAATTATATGCAATTAATATTAATAATTTTGATAGTTATTATAAATTAATGACTACAAAAAAAAGAAATATGTATAATAAAGGTTTAAAACAAATGTATATTTTTGAAATTAAAAAAAAGTTTGATGATAATTTTATTGAAATATATAATAAAAAAATGAATTTATTAAAAGCAAATAAATATTATTATTTTAATGATAATTATTTTAAAAATTTAAATAACTTAAATGAAACATATGTTGCAAATGTAAAAAATAATAATGAATTAATTGGTTCAACAATTTTTTTTAAATATAAAAACTTTATACATTACCATTTATCTGCCAATAATAACTCATCTAATTGTATAAATGATTATTTAATATTTAATTTGGTTAAAGAAAATGAGAATAAAACAATTATTCTAGGTTGTGGAATAACAAATAATGATACGTTAGATAGATATAAAAATAGTATCTCAAATGTTAATTATGATTATATTATTTATAGAAATATAATTAACAATGATATTTTTCAAAAAATTAATATATGATCTAGGTTTACTTAAAAATATATTTTTAAATCAGTATAACTTGTCTGAATAAACATCCATTATTGTAAAAATGTTATTGTTTATATTTTTATAATAATAGTTATCAATATCATTAATAAACTTTGATAAATTATAATTTATAATGTCGTTTGAAAACATATTCAATGCTTCTTTAATACCTAAGTCTAATGTTTTTTCTGCCCC
>Ga0194124_10001573_pt1 | contig 28307 bp, 38 predicted proteins | sample TA2KigCas0mmetaG_FD_148605 | JGI IMG/M metagenome (GOLD analysis project Ga0194124, IMG submission 148605) | Freshwater microbial communities from Lake Tanganyika, Tanzania - TA2015031 Kigoma Deep Cast 0m | ecosystem: Environmental > Aquatic > Freshwater > Lake | place: Tanzania: Lake...
TAAAGACCGAAACCAAAGAAAAGATCAAGATAGAGGAACCCGGCATGTATGACGTGCTGTTCCTAAACGACGAGATCACCACAGTGGATTTCGTGATCAAGGTGCTGAAGCAGATTTTCAACAAGACGCAGGATGAGGCCATCAAGATCACAGAATACATTCACAAGAACGGGCAGGGCGTAGTGGGCTCATACCTGTACGAGATAGCAGAGCAGAAGGGCATAGAGACCACGCTGCTGGCACGCGAAGAAGGCTTCCCACTACAGGTCAAAGTACAGAAGCAAAAATAACATGAACCTGGTGAGGCGACTGGATGCCATGGTGAGACAGAACCAGGACATCATGGAATATTTGCGAAGCGCGCACAGTATCAATGACTACAGCATGAAGGTGGGCAGCCTGGACTACGCGATCAGCAGGATCAACACCATAATACTGAGACTGAGCCAGTATCCATTACTGGCAGATGAATATTTTGGTGAGCTGAAGAGCTGCCACAACACGGCGAGAAGTTTCCATCGCAACATGCGGCGCGAGGAGTCATGGCCCGGGTTCTTGAAATGGTATCCTAGATGGAGAATACACAACATAGGTACCAAGCAATTTCCAAAAATCGCCAGGTTGTTGGCCAGTGTTGAGTCAAGCGTGGAAGAAATGTCATGATCAAATGGCTGTTTTACACCGTGCCGGACCGTTATAAATTTGTGTATGTGTTTCTGCTGGTGCTGAACATGGTCATAATACCAGAGTACCTGCTCAAAACTAGATTAAATACAATGGGGGAATTAGTAAATTTCCTTACCTATGACTTATTGTTCTATGTATTTTTTGTTAAGATCAATAACATCAACAAGGAGGAGTAAATGAGAATAAGAACAACAACTGCTTCGGCAGAGAGCACAGTCCTAAATCCGGGCCTCAGGGCCTATTTCCTGGATGTGTTCAACCGCATGACCACTGCTCTATTGATCAGTGCGCTGTTCGCTTACCTGGGCATGAAGATGCCGATGCTGTACGCGGGCGGACCACTGACCTGGACCATAATACTGGCGCCGCTGGCGTTCGTGTTGGTGATGAGCTTTGGGTCGGAAAAATTCAGCGATCGAGGACTGCTGATGATGCTGATGGGCTTTGGTGCCGCACAGGGTCTCAGCATGGGCGCACTGCTGTACATTTTCACTGCGCACAGCGTGATAGTGGCGTTCCTGCTGTCCGCGATAGTGTTCAGCACGTTCGCACTGCTGGGCTACACCACCAAGCGGGACCTGTCATCCATGGGCACGTTCCTGATAGTGGGCCTGATTGGCATAATAATCGCAGCCCTGGTCAACATCTGGCTGCAGATGACAGCGCTGGCATTCGTCATCAACGTGTGTGCCGTGCTGATATTCACTGGGCTGACAGCATATGACATGCAGAAGCTCAAATACATCTATCTGGATGGCGGCGACAGCTCAAGGGTGAGAACCTTTGGCGCTCTCAGCCTGTATCTGGATTTCATCAACATATTCGTTTCTCTACTGCAGCTTATAGGAGCTCGCAGAGACTGATGGAAGCAATAGTCTGGAGCAAGGACGGCTGTCCCGATTGCGTGGTGGCCAAGCGCCTGCTCCAGGCAAAAGGCATACTGTTCGAGGAGAGGAACATCAGCAGGAACTGGCGTGTGGAGAGCCTGCAGGCCATGATACCGGGAGTGCGCAGCCTGCCACAGGTTTTCATAGACGACGAGCTGGTGGGCGGGCTGGAAAATCTAAAGAAATATCTCAAAGTTTAAAGCACGTTGACCACAGCGGATAAATGCTGTATAATACTGACATGAAGATAGGCATAGTGGGGCATGGTTTCGTGGGATCCGCTGTGAATCAGGCGTTCACGCGCGACGTGAAGAAATTCATCATAGACCCCAAATATTTCAGGGAAAATACCATGAAGGATCTCATGGCCTTCCGCCCCGACGTGACCTTTGTGTGCGTGCCCACTCCACAGTCAGAATCCGGCGAGTGCAACACGGAAATATTGGAACAGGCGCTGGTGGCTCTCAACAAGATAAAGGGCCATCTGGTGGTGGTAAAGAGCACCGTGCCTGCTTACAAGCTGAAGCTCATTACCGACCAGTGTATAGACCTTAAATGCGTTTTAAACCCGGAATTTTTGACGGAAAAGAACTATGTCAAGGACTTCCAGAATCCCTGCATGCTGCTGCTGGGCGGCGACAGGGCGGACACCAACAGGGTGGAGGAGATCTACAAGAAGCACAGCGTGTGCAGGGCCTGCCCGGTGTTCCACACGGACGTGGTCACTGCCTCCATGGTAAAATACTGCATCAACAGCTTCCTGGCCACCAAGGTCACATTCATGAACGAGATGTATGACGTGCTGGCAGCAGCGGGCGGCGCGGACTGGAGAGAGTTCACACGCATGATATCCGCGGACAACAGGATGGGCACCAGCCACCTGCAGGTGCCGGGCAAGGACGGGCAGCGTGGCTACGCGGGCAGTTGCTTTCCCAAGGACACCGCCGCACTGGCCTATTTCGCCAGGGAGATCATAAACAGGCCGTTCACGCAGCTGGAAACCAGCATACGGATCAACGACTCACTGCGCAAAATAAACAACAGCTAGCAGCTAAATACAACACCATGCCAACAGAGTTAAACAGAATAAAAGAACTAGCGGGACTGCAGCAGGAAGCACCGGCCGGTGGAGATCAAGCATTGGCCAAAGATCTTGCCAATTATTTCAGGAACAAGGCCAACAGATTTAAGAGGGGCGGTGACACAGGCATAGAATACGAAGAAATGGTTGACATCGCCAAAGGATTCCAACAAGGGCTAGACCAGGGCATGGAACAGATCAACGACCTAGCAGATTTTGAATTTTCAGCGCATCCATTTGGTGGACTGTTTTCCAACAATGAGGGCGATCCAGAAGAAGAAGTCATTGCCATACTGGACAAGCACGGATATACATTCAAAGAGAAAAAACATCCAAAGTTCCCCAGGAGGGGATTGGTGACACTGATCAAGAAAGTCGCCAAAGGATCCGCAGCACAAGGTGAAGCAGTGGCAGAGGCACCGGCCGGTTTGACAGCAGCACAGAAACAGGGATTGGCAGCATTGGTGAAAAAATATGCCAAAAGAAAAACCTACGGTGGTGGCGGTTTGATCGACGGTTATTTGGACTATCTCGCACAGACGGGTGTATGGACCGACGCAGCGGACGAAAAAGAATTTGACGTGGCACTGAAAAAATTAGGACATGATGACTTGGAGGCATGGGAACAAGATGCCGAAGGTGAGGAGCTGGAACAGTTCTTGGAACTTTCGCCCATCACAGCGCAGGCTCAAAATGAAGTTGAAAAAGTGCTTGGCAAAGGTTTTTATAACAACACGAATTTGATTAATGCTGCCAGTGACTATGTGAGATCATTGCCAGAATCCACAGCACAGACAGTCAACAGCTCCGTGGATGACACCATACAGCGTGCCCGAGCACAGATCGAGAGCCTGGAAGCTCAGCTGAAGGAAGACTACAAGAAGTTCCAGGGCATGAAACCCTACAAGCCCAAGAAGAAATAAGCCATAAATACACCATGAAGCCATGGTTTATAAGAGAGGACAACGTTGTGCCCTTTCCCAAGAAGCACAAAAACGTGGTCCGCCTGCCCAACATCAACGCCTATCCTGACTTCCTCTCAGGTGTGCAGGACCTGCAGAATCATCTAAAAAACGGTGACATCAGCTCGGACATACACAAGAAACTGTATCAGGATCTCATCCATCGTTTTATGCGGACAGAGAGCTTCGAGACTCCGTGGTTCCTGAGGGAGGCCGTGGGAATCAGTGGTAGAAAACTGGGAGATGTTTTTCAAAACTTGAAAAATCCAAAAGACCAAATTACTTTTGATTCTTTTAAAGCCTATCCTGATAATAAAATGAGATTTGAGAACATGGAAGAAATGCTTAAAGAAATCACAAACATAGAGAAAAAAATTCCAAAGTTAACACAAGTAAATCAACCAAATAAATTACAGATGGCATTTGGATTGGCTGTGTTTGATTCAGCAGAAGGAAAACGGGGGTTCATTAAGTTTGCTAGAGATGTACAACAGGTCAACAATCCAGGCTGGTGGAAAAATGATGCAATTCCCGGATATCAACCGTATTTTAAAACTGCTAAAAAAGTTTCTAGCGGATTCAGTCCTAGCTCTATATTTGGCAAGGCAACAAACAAAAGTGCAGCATTTACAAGTGAAGATGTAATAAAAAAAATTAACGATCGGTTAGGACCTGAATTTTCTCAACCAATCGCAGAAATAATAAGCAAAAAAGTATTACCAACTTTTAAAGATCAAAAAGAAAATGAAACAGCTATCAGAGATAATTTTGGTGAAGTGTTTGGACCAATAGCATTGATGTCAAATGCACAAGGAGTTACAGGACCCTATAAGGAAGCAGAGAAATATCTTGGGCAAACTTTCTCTTCTTGTAAAATATTTTATCCAACACAGCAAACAAACCCATTGACCGACAGTTATTTGATTGCATCAAACGGTAAAGAAATGGGCATAAGTTCAAAAGGCAAAAAAGGCGCCAATGCAAGTATAAACAGCCTGGCAAAAAATATTATACAACTTAAAGATAATGATCCGAAAAATCCACTTTTGAAAAAGTATAAATTTACAGTGGATGTTCTTTCATTTTTAAATGAGGCAGATTACATAAATGGTCCGGTAGATCTGGCAGAAAAAATAAAGTTAATAGATTCTAGCACGGCACAAGAAATAAAAAAATTATGGCAACCTAGATCAGAAGAGAAAGACATAGGAAAATATCCTAAATTACGTAAGATTTATGATCTCTATACTTTTGACAGAGGTCCCGATGACGTTAAATTTAGATTGAGATTTGCTATATTGGCAAACATCGCTAAAGCGGTGGCAGAAAAAGTAAATGGCACCAAAGAATTTGGAGAAGGTGCTTTAAATTTTCTAAACCAATCACAGATCATACAAGCCTACACCCAGACAAAATCAAATAATAATGATGTGGTGGTGACAGAAATAAGAACAATATATCCACCAAACTTCCAAGGGACTCTGGTTTTAAATGGGGGTAAAAATTATTACTCTACAAATGCTGTAGGAAAAATAGCATTCGATTTCAAACCGAAATAATAAATCACCACTAACATAATGTCACCACAACCATAATAAGTAATTCAGCATGAGCGATTATTTCGACGGCCGATTGTTGGTTGCACCACCCCGCATGAGGGACTACAGGTTCGCCAACAGCGTGATCTACATGTGGAAGCACGACGTCAGCGGCGCCGCTGGCGTGATAGTGAACAAGCCGGTACAGTCGCCCACCTGGGAGACGCTGTGCCGCGAGGCCGCCATTGAGTGCAAGCCCGACGTGAGGCCCGCGCTGCACTACGGAGGGCCCGTGATGAACAACATGATCGGTGTGCTGCACAGCCTGGACTATCGCATCAAGACAACCAACGAGGTCAGGAACGACCTGGGATTCACACTGGACCGGCGCGCAGTGGAGGACATAGGCATGGGCACCGCGCCCCAGCACTACATCATAACCATGGGCATGGCCTCCTGGGAACCGGGACAACTGGAGCAGGAGATAGCAGCGGACCCACCACGCCACAGCAGGGAGAGCTGGCTGGTGATGGACTACGATCGCGAGCTGGTGTTCCATAGCCCCGGCAAGGAGATGTGGGAGATGGCGCTCAACCAGGCCATCATGACCAGCGCCAGCAGGTTCACCGACAGGCTGCTGACTAAGAATTAAGCGAGCACATATCTCAAGACTTGTCAAAAATTAAATACAATGGCCCACGCCACGAGGTCAGAGAGCGAGACGATGGGCCAACCGCGCCATCACCGGAAATAATATCAGATTATATACCAAGATAGCCGCGTCAAAGTAATTAAAAATTCCTACAGGCCTTCCCAATTATATCCAACGCTGTATCTATCTCTTTTTTATTCACAGTCAGTGGGGGCAGCAGCCTCACAACATTATCGCCACCCTGCCTCGCCAGCAGTTTATTATCAAACAGTATATCACAGAATTTGATGTTGTCCACTTTCATCTTGATTCCTCTCATGAGTCCTTTTCCTCTTACCTCATCCACGACGTGCGGATAATTCTTTTGTATGCTTCGCAGGCCATCCTCGAAATACCCGCCCATTTCTTCCACGCGTGCCAGAAAGCCTTTTCCGGTGATCACCTCCAACACTGCATTGCCCACTGCCATGGCCAGCGGATTGCCGCCAAACGTGCTGCCATGAGAGTTTGGCCCCATGCAGGCAGCCACCCTCTTGCTGACCAGGCATGCTCCTATGGGAAAGCCATTTCCCAGTCCCTTGGCCACAGGCACTATGTCCGGTTCTATGCCAGCATGCTCGAAAGCAAACAACCTTCCTGTGCGGCCTATGCCGCACTGCACTTCATCCAGAATCAGCAGCAAGTCATTGTCTTTGCACAGTTTTTTCAGCTGTTTGAGGCATTCGTTGGGTATGGTCCTTATTCCTCCCCGCCCCTGTATGGTCTCCACCATTATGGCCGCGGTCTTGTTGTTGATGGCTTTGCTGAATGCTTCATGGTCCCCAAACGCCACTTGGTCGAATCCATCCACTTTGGGGCCGAATCCAATGCTCTCTTCTGTGTTGTTGCCGGCGAATTGTGCAGCCAGTGTTCTGCCATGCTCTGCGCCTGTGAATGTGATGATCCGATTTTTTTCCGGCCTGCCCGCTTCGAAAAAATACTTCCGCGCTATCTTGATGCTGGTCTCCACTGCCTCTGCCCCGGAATTCACGAATGCCACGTTGTGTGCGAAAGATAAATCGCATAGTGTTTTGGCCAGTTTCTCCTGCTCTGGTATCACGTAGCTGTTGGACACGTGCCACAGCTTGTCCGCCTGCCGCTTCAGTGCCTTTACCACGCGCGGATGGCAGTGCCCCAGCGAGTTCACTGCTATGCCCGCAAGGAAATCCAGATACTTCTGGCCTGTGGTGGAGTACAGATAGCTGCCCTTGCCGCGTTGGAATGATATGTTTTTTCTTTTATAGGTTTGGAGTATTGAATTCATATTGTCATGATAACACGAATTACTTACATCAACAAGACACGGTGTCGCATCATCTTGAGCGTTATATCACAGGTTGCATTTTATACACATTTTTCTCACAAGAAAAAAAAAGATTGTAATTGACAGATTTTTCTAGATATTGTTAAATAGCCTTGAAGTAAACAAAGTCAGGAGACACACATAAGATGACCCCACTTGTTCACAAGCACTTGTTAGTGCGAGCTGAAGCAGACCGCCCACCCATAGACGAACACCAGGCCACGCTGTGGCTAAGAGAACTCATAAAAAAAATCAACATGAAGATACTGTTTGGCCCAGAGGCCCGCTACGTCAACGTGCCCGGCAATCGCGGCCTCACCTGTTTCGCCATCATAGAGACGTCGCACATAGTGATGCACACCTGGGATGAATGCCAGCCCGCCATGATACAGCTGGACGTTTACACCTGTGGGGCGCTGGACACGGACGTGGTCTTTGACGCCTTGAGAGAATTCGGGGTCACCAAGATGGACTACAAGTTCCTGGATCGCGAGACTGACCTCAAGGAGATACCGCTGACCGGATCAGTAGTGCCCATACGCAAGCGGCGAGCACGCAAGCAGATTCAGGTGCTGGCCTAACAGCGCTCAACGTGATCCTGGAACACCAGGAGGAGCTAGCGAAAAAACGCAACTCTGGTCCCGAAAATAAAAACTAATAACAGCACATTTCAGTCGGAATAAAGCCTGTAAATAAAAAGATGAAAATTTTTTTGGTGATCGTGGTGTGCCTGGACGGCCTGTGCCAGAATTATGTGACCACGGACCCCGTCTTTGACTCCTACTCAAGCTGCAGGGCCTTCTCCATGGAGGCGGTGGACAAAATACGTGACCGGCTGCCGGACAGCTCGGGCAGCACCTACTGCGTCAGTGAGGGCGACCTGAAGCAGATCGCCGAAGAGCTGATGAAAAAGAACCACGACATATTGGAAAAACTGGACACCAACATCTAGTTGACAAACTCCACCTCTGTGTTATAATTACGCATGATCCATGCCATGATAGATCTGGAAACGCTCAGCACGCGCCCGGAAGCAGTGATACTGACGCTGGGCGGCATAAAATTCAACCCGCACCTGCAGGAACAGCCGCATGATCCGCTGTACCTCAGAGTGGACGTGGACTCGCAGACCAAGATGGGCAGGCACGTGATGCAAGAGACGCTGGACTGGTGGGCCAAGCAGCCGCCTGATATCGCGGAGGATGCACTCAGCGAATCGGATCGATGCTCGCTGGAGGACACTACCAGGCAGTTCAACAAATGGTGCGTGGGGGTGGAGGTGTTCTGGTGCCAGGGGCCACTGTTCGACTACGCCATATTGCAGCATCTCTATGCTCAGCTCAACAAGCCCTGCCCATGGAACTACTGGCAGATTAGAGACAGCCGCACTCTGTTCAGCCTGCTGCCACAGGACGATACCAATCCCCGACCCGGCTACCACAACGCACTGGCAGACGCGGATTACCAGGCCAAGAAGGTGCAGAAATATTACCAACAACTTAAATTGCCCGCCCATTGATCTATCTGCCAACATCTGCTACAATGCGATAGATGTCCCAGTTCAATCCCAAAAATCTCAGAGTACCCATAGATCGATACGAGGAGGCCACCTGGCACGCCAATGGCAAGGCGGAGTGGGAGAACGAAATCTACAGCGTGTGGATGGACAAGTTCCCAGTGGCGCCGGGGCACCTGCTGTGGATACCAAAGGTCAACGACAAGGTGCACATCAGGATCACCTACGGCGACGCCTTTGAGCACGGCGACGACCTGGTCAAGGCAGGGCAGTGGGATGGATTCAACATAGGGCAGAACATAGGGCTGGCCGCGGGCCAGACGGTGCTGTGGCCGCACATACATCTCATACCCAGATTCAAGGGCGACTGCGCCCCTGGCAGGAACGGCATAAGGCTGGCGCACCCAAACGGTGATCACAAGGGCTACTACTGATGAGACAAATGCTGAACCAGAAGGAATGGAACATACTGTTCGCTCTGAAAGAAGAGCTTTACAGCAATGGCAGGCACAGCCCGGAAGTGGAGAAATGGTTAAAAAAAAGAATACAGGAATTAGAAAGAAAGCGGCCGACGCAGGAAAGATATACGTGAGCCCGGACGGGGGACACACCGTGTACGAGCAGAACCGAGACGGCACGCGCGGGACGCTGGTGTCTCAGGACCAGCACGCAGTGATGCTGGCAGAGCTGCAGGATGACGCAGAGATGTTCGGATTCGAGGCCTATGAGCTGAGGAAAACATATCCCACTCTGAAAAAGGCCTATGATAATTACAAGACCATCTGGCACATGGTCAAGGAGAGAGATGACAGCGATCAGATATGACGTAAAACCCGAGGACCATCTGCATGGTTTTCCAGACGGAGTGCTGGACACAGGCAAGAACGCCGAGCTCAAGGCCTTCTGCGACGCCAACCTCGTGGACTATGGTTACCAGTGCGATCAAACGGGCAAGTTTGTGTTCAACGGCATAACCTACTACGCCAGCGCCAAGACGCTGAAGATGGTGGAGAAGAAATACAAGATCGACCGCGTGTTCACTGACCGCGACCTGGAAAAGGAGCGCAGAGAAGAAGAAGATAGCAAGAAGAAATTGATGGCAACAGACGAATGGCTGGAGAACAAGGTGCTGGATGACTGCGTGGCGCTGTTGGGATCCTACAAACAGTATGCCTTCGTGCAGAAGATCAGGGACGAGAACCCCGAGGTGGCGCATGCCAGGATGACCCGCGTGACGCAGAAATACCTAAGGGATGGCACGTGGGGCACCGACCGCAACAGTCATGTGATAGCGGGGCCCAACTTCCCCAAAGCCAAGCTGCCCAAAGAGGATGAGGCTCCTGATAGCCGCCCGGCGCTGAGGCGCAGGTCTCGATGAAAACCATGCTGGATCACCTCATGGTGCAGCAGCAGGTCAAGGGGGCGTGGCAGCACATGGTGGCGGTGATCTGCCTCAACCAGACCTATCGCAAGCAGGTCAAGGAAATACTGCCCAGGCTGTTCAGCATATGGCCCACGCCGCAAAAGATGTCGAGGGCGCCATTAAATAGATTACAGAAATTGATCAAGCCTCTGGGCATGTGGCGCGTGAGATCAAAAAGGATCAAAAAGATGAGCAGGGAATTTTTAAAATGGGATGGTCGCGATGCTGCCGATCTGCATGGCATAGGCAGATACGGCTCCGACAGCTACAGGATATTCTTCAAAAAACAATACAACATAAGGGTGACGGACAAGGAGCTCAAGAAATACTTGGCTGGTAGGAGAAAGGCATCATGACCAAATTCGTGTCCATAATAGGCAATGGCGAGAGCAGGTTTGGATTTGATCTTGTGCCCTTGAAGCGATTCAGCACCGTTGTGGGCTGCAACGCACAGTTCAGAGATTACGTATTTGACTGCTTTGTGTGCGCGGATCGCCACATGTGCCAAGAGGCAGCCAACGCCGTGGGCAAGCACACCACCATATACACACGCCAGAAATGGCACAAGGAGTTCGCGATGTGGCCCAATGTGAGACCACTGCCGGACCTGCCCTATGAGGGAGACAAGAGGCAGGATGAGCCATACCACTGGGGCACGGGCCCCTATGCCGGAGTGGTGGCACTGACCTTCAAGCCCAAGGTCATATTCATGCTGGGCTTTGATCTGCACCCGCTGCACAAGGACGTGGTCAACAACATCTACAAGGATACCAAAGGCTATGAGTACATCAAGAGGCCGGTGGATCCCAGCTACTGGATCTATCAGTTCGACAAGCTGATGGCGCTGGACAGCTGCCGCTGGGTAGTGGTCAACAGCGAGGGCTGGAAGCTGCCGCAGGAATGGAGCCAACACAAGAACGTGTTCCAGGAGACCTACGAGGGCATGGCCAAATATATCAACGAAAAGATCAACGTTAAATAACAGCATGCCCGACCAACTGATACAGCAGCAGATCGAACAGGAATACGCCTACGGATTCACCACGGATGTGGAGTCGGTGCGAGCTCCCAAGGGTCTCAACAAGCAAGTGATAGAGTACATATCAGCGCAGAAGAAGGAGCCCGCTTGGCTGCTGGAGTGGCGCATGAAAGCGTTCCAGCGCCTGCAGGTCATGGAGGAGCCCAACTGGCAGAAGCCCAAGTACCCCAAGATAGACTACCAGGACCTCTACTACTACTCCGCGCCAAAGAATTTCAAGGAAGGACCTCGGTCACTGGATGACATAGATCCTGAGATACGCAAGACATATGAGAAACTGGGCATACCGCTCACAGAGCAGAAGCGCTTGTCCGGAGTGGCCGTGGACGCAGTGTTCGACTCTGTGTCGGTGGCCACCACCTATAGGGCCAAGCTGGAGGAGCTGGGCATCATATTCTGCTCCATATCGGAGGCCGTGCAGAAGCACCCGGAGCTGGTAAGGAAATATCTGGGCTCCGTGATACCCATCACCGACCACTACTTCGCCACCCTGAACTCTGCCGTGTTCACAGATGGATCCTTCGTGTACATACCGCCCGGAGTGAGATGCCCCATGGAGCTCAGCACCTACTTCAGGATCAATGCCTCCAACACTGGACAGTTCGAACGCACATTGATAGTGGCAGACAGAGGCAGCTATGTGAGCTATCTGGAAGGCTGCACGGCGCCCATGAGAGATGAAAATCAACTGCACGCGGCCAACGTGGAGCTGGTGGCCCTGGATGACGCAGAGATCAAGTATTCAACTGTGCAGAACTGGTATCCCGGTGACAAGGAAGGCCGAGGTGGCATCTACAACTTCGTGACCAAGCGCGGACTGTGCAAGGGCCACAACTCCAAGATATCCTGGACCCAGGTGGAGACCGGTTCCGCCATCACATGGAAGTACCCCAGCTGCATACTCAAGGGCGACAACTCAGTGGGCGAATTCTATTCGGTGGCCATCACCAACAACTATCAGAAAGCGGACACGGGCACCAAGATGATACACCTGGGCAAGAACACCAAGAGCAAGATCATCTCCAAGGGCATATCAGCGGGCCACGCGGACAACACCTACAGGGGTCTGGTCAGCATAGGCAGCAGGGCGGACCATGCCAAAAATTTCACACAGTGCGATTCGTTGCTGGTGGGCAATCAGTGCGGAGCACACACGGTGCCCTACATCGACGTCAAGAACAACTCAGCCACCACTGAGCATGAGGCCACCACCTCCAAGATTAGCGAGGACCAGCTGTTCTACTGCTACCCGAGAGGCCTGGACAAGGAGTCAGCTGTGGCGCTGATCGTGAACGGATTCTGCAAGGAAGTGCTGCAACAACTGCCCATGGAGTTCGCCGTGGAGGCGCAGAAGTTGGTCAGCATCAGCCTGGAAGGCAGCGTTGGTTAAATGAATTTAAATTCAATTGACAATTTTTCTATAGAAAGTACAATATTAAAATGTTGAAAAAACATCAAGAAAGCATAAATTGCTTGACGGACGCCACAGAAGCATTGCTCGACGCAATGGAAAAACATGGCATCAATACAGAATCTCTCAGCCGCAGTCCCGAATTTGTGGTGCTGGTGCACTTTCTCAAGGCCATCATCGATGGTAAAATGGACGTGCCAAACAATCTCTCAAATCGTATTTCGGAATTAGCCGACACTTTAGACATTGACAAAATAACAGGAACTACGCTACACTAGATAAATTAATAAAGATAGTGGACTTAAAGACATTCATTCCCACTCTAAATACTCTGCATGTCATAACAGGAGATTTAGTTGGCATATTATTCAACAAAAACATACGATCACAACGAGGGCCTGAGCTGTGCTTTCCGACAATGGCGAGCCAAAGATTCACACTGTCGATGGATACATGGTTATTCGCTTGCATTCAAATTTGTGTTTGGCTGCACTGCGCTGGATGATCGCAATTGGGTGCAGGACTTCGGAGGACTAAAAGAAATCAAGGCTTGGTTGAAAGAACAATTTGATCACACACTCTGTATTGCAGAGGACGATCCAGAATTCCAAGCAATCATGCTGTTGGATGGCAACATCGCAGATGTGAGAGTGCTGCCAGCGGTGGGCTGCGAGAAATTTGCCGAGTATGTGTACAACCATGTAAGTAAGATCATAGAACAACAGAGTGGTGGCCGGGTGTGGCTGGACTCGGTTGAATGTCGCGAACATGGAGCAAACAGTGCAATCTACACAAGAAACAAGTCCGAATAATAATTTAGGCAACTTAATAAACCTAGGCAAGGACTTAAACAAAATCGCACTAATAGATGATCGTGGCAAAGTCACCTACAAACAATTGCATGACATGTCTAATCATGCAGCTAATATATTAAAAACAGAAAAAAATATTAAGCCTGGTGATCGCGTAGGGATAAAAGGTTTCAATTCGATAGGATTTGTTGCAGCTTACTTGGGAATACTAAAGACGGGAGGCGTAGCGGTATTGATTAATCCTGTTGTGCCCGAGTCACAGATTGATTATATTGCTAAAAATGATAAATTAAAATTTTTATGGATCGATCCGGTATTTCCAAAAGATAAGATAATTGATTTTGAAACATATCCTGTAAAGAACAATGATCCTGCTGTGATTTTATATACATCAGGATCAACTTCCAATTACAAAGGAGTTATAAGATCTCATCGACACAAAATGTTTTTAAGGAAAAAAGTCGAAACAATAACTGGAGATAAAGAAAAAATGCTCATATCACAATCATTAACTTGGGCAGCTGGATTGATCCAATTAGAGATGTCATTAATAAAGCATAACACCTCCGTTTTTTTAGGAAAATTTGATAGTAAAAAATTTTTAAAAAAAATCTTTTTACATAAAATAAATTCGGCTAGTGTTGTTCCAAGTATGCTTAGTTTAATATTAAATGAAAAAGAACTATTATCTAAATTAGATTTATCTAGTCTACAATTTATAACTACCTCTTCTGCAACAATAAGCAATTACCTATGGACTGAGACAAAAAAAATATTTCCTCAAGTTCGTTTAAGAAATGTATATGGATCAACCGAAAGCGGACCAAATATTTTTGGAGAACATCCAACATTACCTACCCCAGATTTAAGTGTTGGATACCCCTTATCCCAAATAGATTACAGGATAGTAGATGGCATACTACAGTTGCGCTCCCCATCTACCATGTTAGGATATACGAACGCAACAAGCCACAGTCTAACCGATGATGGTTATTTCATTACAAACGACTTGTTTCGAATCGATGAAAATGGTTTCTATTTTTATCTAGGGCGTGCTGATGACATGTTTACTAGTGGCGGTCATAATATTTTTCCTAAGCAGATTGAGGATGTATTGAAACAACATCCTGGAGTGAAAGATGCTGCCGTTATAGCCATAGAGGACGATATAAAAGGGCATAAACCATACTCATTCGTAATATCACAATGTGAAGAGTATGTTCTTAGATCTCACATATTGAATTTTTTCCCTCAAAGTCACTGTCCTAGAAGAATTTGGAACTTAGAGCAAATGCCTTTAAATATAAATTATAAAATAGATAAAAAAGCATTGATACTTAAAGCAAAAACTCTACTTGAAAAAGATAACGACAAAAGCGCACATGGACGAAATTGAAATTACAATACGTAATCCAAGAAAATTTGACGATACACTCAGTTACTATATAGAGGTAGAGAAATCAGATTTTCACTATCGCTGGCTAGAATCTTTAAAAAAAAATTTAAAAAATAACTTACATCTTGAAAAGAACTATTGTTGGATGGGTTTCGCTGATTCTCCCCGTGACCTTGATTATCTTTGCAAAGCAATAAATGCTGCCATATTCCAGATAAACTGTTTTAATTATCAGAATGAATGGGTCGTTAATGGACTCAAACCGTATCCTATTCATGATCATTTTAATAGAGAACTAGTAATTGACAAAGATTTAAAATTAAATCACGAGCCTATGAACAGGTTGCACAGATATTTCGAAGATCTGCAGGGAGAAGTTAAAAAACTTAGTCCATACTATCGATTGGCTGATTATGAAACCAAATGGGCCATACGGCAGCTCAACGACCTTTGCCACGAGCTAGAAAGTTGGGCCTTATCAAATAGAAAGAAACATGTTGCACCTGAATGGCAAAGGCCTTCGCAGATTACAACTTTCCTAAATGCTCCTAGATACAAGCTGGAAGAGGAAGATTATAACTTATTTCTAAAAAATAGATATGATCGATCACTAGGAGGTGTTTACCTGCACTGGGCGCAGATCGGCAAGACACATCTGGAGGTATTTAGAGATGAGCAAGGTAAAAATATTGATGATGCTGTGTGTTCATCTATTACTTCTCTGCAGTATTATTCGGGAGAATTTGACATAGAATGGGGTAGAGATATATTAGATAATGGAGTACATCCATGGCATAGTGAAGAACAATCTAAATTCAGAGAATGGTTAAAAAGAAATAAAATTGATTATGATGAGCCAAAATTGAGTTTTGGTTTCATTAAATTAGGACAAGTCAATCTTGAAAAGAGTTTTGGTACTAAAGAGTTTGATGTAATATTGAAAAATTTATCACAGCATCTAGACATTTATAAGATCAAGATAGGAGATGTTGAAAACACTTATAATTATGTGTGGAGCGATCATAACTACAAACAGATGCAGATAGACTTGCTACGACCAGGATATGATTGGAGCTCCAGACATGCCTAATCATGTGCTCTGCGTCAAATGGGGCAACAAGTATACCAGCCAATATGTCAACGTGCTTAAGAAGATGTGTCAGCGACACATCACGGTGCCATTTGAGTTCCACTGTCTAACTGAAGACCCAAAAGGATTAGATGCTGGGATCAATGTCATTACACTGCCAACGCTGCCTGGCATCAAGACTTGGTGGAGCAAATTATTCATGTTCTCTCCAGAGTTGCCCATACGAGGAACCATACTGTATTTCGATCTGGACGTTATCATTTTTAAAAACATCGACTGTTTATTTTCACACAAAGCCAATGAATTCATGATCATAAGAGATTTCAACAGATGCAGGGTGGCAGACTGGAAGCTCAGCAACTCCTCAGTCATGCGCTGGGAGACCGGGCGACTGGATTATCTTTGGACAGAATTCTCTCAAAATTCTGCCAAGATAATAGGATCCAATCATGGTGACCAAGATTACATTACCAAAAGAGCAGTTGCAGATATAAGGCATTGGCCCGATGAATGGATTCGCAGCTACAAGTGGGAGATGCAGGGGCGCAAGGACACCAAGATTATCAAAGGCAACAAGAAGGTGTTCGAGCATCCACCCACGATATCAGCAGAAAATCGTGTAGCTGTCTTCCACGGAGAACCCAAGCCATCCACGTGCGGTGACCCTTTCGTCGTTGACAATTGGCGATAGTGTGCTACAATAAACAGATGGTAAAACGCATAGGTTTTTGCTGCAAGTGGCTCAACGACAGATCTGAATTTGGCGGCATGAAAGTCAACGCCAAGGACAGGGAACTCAATGGCCGCAGCACCACCATGCGCTGGCTCAGAGAGCACCCGGAACAGGCCGAGCAACGACAATATGACATCATGAACCACAACGCGGCGGCCGCGGTGAGAATTGTGGAACGCGTTGGCACCTTGCCGCCCGAGCGCAGGATGGTGCGGTTGGGATCTGAGATGCTGCAGGGCTACACAGAGAAGAACTGGATCGACTGGTGGCAGAGGAGAGAGATACAGGATCACTTGGCCCGGATATTTGCACCTGTGGGAGAAGCTGCAAGGCGCAATGATGTCAAGGTCAGCTTCCATCCAGGACAGTTCTGCGTGCTGGCCTCGGACAATCCAGACATAGTGGAGAGGAGCATATTGGAATTCGAGTATCACGTGTCAATGGCCAGGTGGATGGGCTATGGCAGATCATGGCATGATGGCTGCAAGATCAACGTACACATATCAGGCAAACAAGGCCCTGAAGGCATCATAAAAGTATTGCCTAGATTATCGCCCGAGGCACGCAACCTCATCACCATAGAGAATGATGAGATGGGCTGGGGCCTGGATGACACACTACAATTGGAGAAACGTTGTGCTCTTGTTTTAGATATTCATCATCATCTCATACGCGCTGAGGAACACATTGAGGCCAACGATGACCGGGTGAAGAGGGTCATAGACAGCTGGCGTGGCGTGAGGCCCACCCTGCACTACAGCTATTTCAGGGACGAGGCACTGCTGCCCGCCTTCAAGGACGATCCGGCAAAGATGCACAGCCAATTGCACAGCGTCAAGGATCTGTTGTTGCTGGGCTGCAAGAAACAGAAGCTGAGAGCGCACAGCGACCTGTTCCCCAACAGGCACAGCAACGCCTGGGCATTGAGCTTCAATGATGATTTTGACATCCAGACAGAGGCCAAGGGCAAAAATCTTGCCGCGCAGGAAGTGTACGAGCAGTCATTGGGATAGCGATAAATATCGCTATGTCAATCATGCGAAAGTACATAGACATAGTGGAGGCCAAGAACAGGCCAAAGGAACTGGTGCTGGAGAAGCTGCCATATAAAACTTCCGATCTCGATCCCGTGCTCAGCAAGGAAAATGTTGAGTACCATTACAACGTGCTCAGCAATGGCTACGTGACTCGCTACAACAGCGGCGAGGGAGATCCCGATTTCAACTATGGTGGTGCCATGCTGCACAACATCTGGTGGCAACAACTACAACCTCCCAAGGGCGGCAACGCGCCAACCGGGTCGATCAAGGAATTCATAGAGGAAAAGTACAAGACGAAAGATGCATTGTTGGAGGCCATGATCAAGAAAGCAATGAGCCTGCAGGGATCAGGATGGATGTATCTCTCCAAAAATGGCGAGCTCAAAAACACCCCCAACCAATCATACCGTACGGACATACTGATGCCCATAGACATGTGGGAACACAGTTTCATGGACTATGTGCCCGCAAAGGACGCCAAGAAGAGATATATTACCGCCATAATGCGCATCATAAACTGGAACGTGATCAGCGACAGGTTGAACAACAACGGCTAATACTTTATAATAGAATAATGTTTACGAACGCCAACAACTGGCCATTGGAACATTGGCACATAGAAATATCTTCCAAATGCTCATTGCGATGTCCAAGATGCACCAGGCAAGAAGTGCCCCATGGTCTGATCAACACGGATCTCAGCATCGATTGGTTCGAAAAGAACTTTTTTGAGCTGTTGCCCCACGCAAAGAAGTTGACGTTCTGCGGCGACGACGGCGACCCCATATACGCCAGGAATTTCCTCACGATCATCAAGAGCATAAAGAACATCAATCCAGCTGTGCAGATAGTGATAGTGACCAATGGTTCATACAAAACTCCAGACTGGTGGGAGGAGCTGTCTCTGTCGCTCAGCAGCGCCGATCACATACATTTTTCATTGGATGGATGGGACCAAAACAGCAATGAAATCTACAGAGTCAACAGCGATTGGCACAGCACCATGCAAGGTATCAGCAGCATTGATCGTAAAGAAAGCTCTGTGTTCCTGACCTGGGCCGCGATAGCATTTCGCTTCAATGAAGGCAAGATAGATCACATGAGGCAATTGGCCCAAGATCTGAAATTTGATTATTTCCAATTGACGCACAGCACTAAGTTTGGCAGCAATTATTCTGCCTATCCCAAGGATGATCCCTTGGAGCCCAGCAATAAATTCGTGGCACGTGGAAGATTTTCAAGAAACATAGAAAATATATCCCAACGACAGTGGCATGACAGCTGTGTGGACACTTTCAGCGTCAGGTATAAAAATCATAAGCCCATAGGAGACATACGGCCATTGTGTGCTGTGGGCAACAAGGGCTTATACATCAATTCGCAAGGCACGTTCTATCCCTGCTGCTGGACGGGATTAAGATACCAGCACAATGACAATATTTTCAATTACGTGCAGCAAAAGAACAAAACCATGGCTGAGATATTAGATGATCCCAATTGGTCAAAACTATTTGATTCCATGAAGGACAACAGTTGCCCCAATGAGTGTCGAGAAAAATGCAACACAGATTCATGGAACTTGGAGCACGCAACATCATGGTAAAAAAGAAGAAACGACCACGATCTGGCTATCTGCAGCGTTTCCGGCACAATATCGACCTCAACTCCTACGGGGTTGACGGAGACATCATGACATGGTGCCGGCGACACAGCGAAGGCGCCTGGGGTTGGTGGTTCTGGACCCACGCAGATTGGCACAGCTACGACTCCATGTATGACACCTACGACGAGCGTGCCTATGGCAAGAACAGGGCCTACATCAGCTTCCAGTTCAAGCGAGACGCCACGCGTTTCTGGTTTTGGTGGCAAAGGATGGGAGATCATGCAAATAAAAGATAAGATACAGGAGTGGGCTGACAGGCTGAGACCGCTGTCTGGCATGTACCGATTGGAATACCTCATAGAGCTGGGCAGGAAACTGGAGCCCATTGACAGCAAGTTGAAGACAGATAGCTTTAAAATACACGGCTGCGCCAGCAATCTTTGGCTGGTGCCAAAATTTGAAAAATACACACTGATACTTTCAGCCGACGCTGACGCATTTATCACTAGGGGCACTGCCTATATGGTGCTTGACATATTGAATGGCCAGCGCTACGACAGCCTCAAGAAGATACAGCGTGAGAACTTCGCGCCTTTGGGCATGGCGGAGCTGCTCAGCGTGCAGCGGCAGAACGGTCTGGGACTGCTAATTACTACTATCAAGAAATACGCTGAAAACCGATGAGAGTATTATACCAATCACACTCGCTGTGTCCTGTATGCTATCGGCATCTGCCCAGCCAGATTGTTGTGGAAGACAATGTAAGATACATTGACAAAGAATGCACAGAGCACGGATCATTTCGAGTGGTGCAGGATCCCGACGCTGAGTTCTGTGAGAGACTTGAACAGCGAACCAATCGACTCTACAATCAAATATTGATGATAGAGACCACCAACAGGTGCCAGCTGGACTGCCCTCACTGTTACCACATACCCAATAACAAGGAGCAAGATATCGATCTTGCCTACGTGTTCAATGATATCACCTCGGCTCCGCCACAGTTGAAAAATATAATTCTCGCGGGCGCCGAACCCACCGTAAGGAAAGATCTGTTTGATATAATAGACTGCGTGCATCAAGATAACAGGGTGCCAACCATATTGACCAATGGGGTGAGACTGGGTGATAGGAAGTTTGTGGAGAACCTTTTGTTTTACAGGGTCAAGAACGTGCTGATAGGATTGAATCACTGGACCTATCAGGGCAAGGACACCCATGAAAGACAGCTGCAGGGCATAAAGAATTGTATAGATATGGGATTGAACTTTCATTACATAGGATACACAGTGGAGAGCTACGAGCATCTAAGAGATGTGTTGGAAGAGATCAACAGTTTCCCCGCCTACAATGGCAAGAAAAAATACCAGTTCCGCATCAGATTGGGCAGCAACATAGGCAGGGTGCCCAGCGAACCCACGGCCTACATCAGCAAGAACTATAAGGAGATAGGAAGGATAGCTGCGGCCATGGGTCATGAATTGATTAGCGCCCATGATGAGGGAGATGACAACATGTATCACATGATGGCCTACATGAATGGACACAAGTTGAGGATTATACAGTGGCCCGATGTCAACAATATCGATATGCATCAACTAAAGCATTCGCCATGGGCCAAGTTCAACCGACAGGGCTATCTCACAAACTTCGTGCACCAAGTGATCACTCGCGATGCCTTTGTCAACAAGAGATTACCAGTGCTGGATCGAGTTCCCGAGCACTACACCTACAGCGAGCACAATGATGGAGATATTTCATGACGCCCATTGAGGTTATCAAGAATTGGTTACACGCTGTCCAGAAACCCAGAAAAGAACTCAACGGCGGCAGCATCTGTCCGTTTGCGTCGATGCCAAATGTAGTGGAGGTCGACAGACTGTCCATGGATAATGTGAAGCCAGTGTCAAGATTTTTGACGATATATGTGGAGCGATCAATCAGCTCATCCTTTGAGGACATTGATAATATTTGCATGCAATTGAAAATCATGCACAGCGATTTTGTATTTCTGCCAGATCATCCTCACAAAAAGACTTACATAAATGGCGTTGAGACGGGCAATGGGCACCTGCCACTGATCATGGTTCAAGATAAAAAGGAATTGATTAACGCTAGGCGCACCCTGGAAAAGACCGATTACTATGATAAATGGGACAAAAACTATCTCAGCGAGATAAAAAATTACGGCGATTAAATAATTTTTCTTTTAGCGCCTCTTCTCTTCACGTCTAGAGTTGAACAATGGATTCCACCCTCCCAGAACAGATAGTGCCGTTGCGGAACCACGTGGCAATCTATCTTGATTTTTTTCAATTTAGCGAACAATGCTGGAAGCTGGCGTGCGAACACTATGTTGTGTCTGTCTATTATCAGCACATTTAGATCAAAACACACTTCTTGGCTGTAGCCTCTCCAGTTCTCTAGATATTTGTCTAACCATGCCACATTCATCTTGTCCTTTGCCTGTGCATAATCCTGTACGTATCTATCAAGATTCAAGGCCGGCAAACAATCACTCACATCAATCAGTCTCTTTTTGCGCAAGCATTCTGGCACCCAATCTAATCCTGCATGGATCACCGTGTCATCGTCTATCATTATGAAACCATGATCTATATGTCCAAAACCACGGAAGCGTGTGCCGTTGTTGTGATAGAATTTGAATTGTGGCAATTCTCGTCGACACCATTCCAATCCTGTGGTCGAACCTGGACCCTCGTGATTTACAATAACGGCATCACCTGCTCGATACATCGTGGCGGTGTGCCATAAAACTCGATCTGGCAATTTATCTTTATAGGTTCTATCACTTACAAACCAATCATGTTCAGTGTTAAGGTTGGTTAACATAGGTGTTGGTTGGCTGATCCAACGATACCCTTCTCTAAACATTTTTTCAAATATGGGATAATAACTGACCGAATCAAAATATCTGTCTGTGTAACTGGTATAAGTTTGCATGATAGTGTTGCCTATCACCAACAATGCATCTCTTGGTACCACTGGCGCCATGGGCAACTGTATGTCAAACTCAGGCATTTTTATACTGTCATAACGATATAACACAGGACGCATCACATCGATGTTGCCTTGTTTGAGAAACCCTGCCAGGCTGTCCAAATCCTGCTTGGTTTCTTCCAGAATTTTATTGAATTGTGTGGCATTGTTTTTTAACATATGATCCACGTCGCCTGGAGCATAGGTATCTCCCACTATCACGCTCTCCAATGGATCATATTCTGTATAGGTCATTGCAACTGCTCCTTTAATACAGAGAAATATTCATCTGTGGCATTGACGGGTATAACAAAAAATTGTTTGTCCTGATCTCTCTTAATATGAAATAACGTTCCAAACTCTCCAATCACCCGATACTCTTGTTTGGCGAATATTGTTCTAGCAGTAGTAATGATTTTCTGATGTTGTTGCAATATCTGTTCTTGCTCCAGTATGTCCAAATATCTGTGACAACTCAAGATACCAGGCAGTGAAAAACTGTATGTGAATCCATGTTCCCAATCGAAGTGTTTGGGCAGCGCATCTGCAATTTTTTTATTGTACATAGCGATGCTGAGAGGAAAATAACCTGCTGTGATGGCTTTACCTTGTGTCGTGATATCTGGAGCAATAGGCAAGGTTTGCCAACCAAACACAGTGCCGGTTTTACCGCCACCTATGAATATGTCATCAACAATGATTATAACTCCTTGCTGTTGTATTTGATTGATCTTGTACCAGAATTCCATTGAGCTGGGTTTTAGACCATCGCTGTATGGACAGGTCTCTACTATCAGACAGATCACATCTGACCAATCATGATCCGATACTGTGAAATCTCTAGGTAATCTTGTCACCGAATCATAAGGGCGTAGCGTATAAAGAGGATCGCGGAACAATCCGTCACCAATGTTGTAGTTCAGGAAAGTGGAACCATGATAGCTGTCCTCAAATGAAATGATGCGGTGGCGCTGTGTTTGTCCTATCTGTTTTTGATAAGCACTGGCCAATTTAATGGCACCTTCATTGGCATCGCTGCCGCTGAGGGCAAATATACTTTTGTATCCTATCATGCGGTGCAATCGTTCTGCCAATTGCCAAGTTATGTCGTTGAGCCTTAACTCGTCATGTGCAAGAAAACTTTCCGCCACTTCGGGTTTGGTTTTCATGTGCTCGCACACATGATCGATTATGTCTGTGCGTTGAAATCCCAGCACAAAACAACCAAAATGCAATATTGGGTCTATCTGTTTGATTCCATTCACTATGTTTCCATACTGCCAATAAGGCTGAGATGGACCCACAGGATTCTGCTCTCCACATATCAATCCCGGAAAAGATTTCATAAGTTCCAATACTTTCTTTCTGTGGTTATGTATAGGGTTACTCTCCATTCTCTCGAAAAATTCCAGCTACCGTGTGGTTGTTCTGGTAGGAAACTCACGATGTCCCCCTCACCTAAATAGATTTTTTCTTTATCTATTTCAAATCCCACCGTGTCTATATCATTGCTGGGAATACGTATGCCTATCACCGTGGGCACAAGATCCAACACGCGGTCGTTGATGCGATCCACCTTGTCCTCATGCACAGGAATCACGCAGCCCGATTTGGTGAAATTGACCGCAACGTGTATTATGCCAGGAACGCTTTTTGTGGCGGCGTATGTGCGTGGCCACTGTTTGCTCCACTTGGTGCTTTTGTAAAAATGCACCAAAGGCACGCCCCACCAGCCACAGCGATCATCCAACTGTTCTGCCTTGTAAACTTGGCCCGCATTTACCGATTCTTTTTCAATGTCATGGGAGTCATTCCACTCCTCCCAATCCGCTCGACAGTGCTGATAAAGACTCCTGAAGAGTTCATAATGTCTGCATAGATTGGGAGAAATCATTGTAGGTCCTGCCTCAGTGCATCTCGGTCGACGAATATTTGCACGCTGTATCTGTTTTTGGCACCGTTGGTCACCGCGCTAACGGCGTGTACATCACGGCCGTTGTTGATCACGGCCCTGTTGTAGATCGGTTCATAGAATTTGCCCTGAGTGTCACACTTGTTATCTTTCAACATAAAGCAGCCTCCCCAGTTGGGCTTCCATTCCCTATTGAGATATATGGATATGCCCGCCACGTCCCTGCGGCCTAGGCATTGTGAGCCACCGTGCTCGTATTCGTCGTGCTTGTCGGTGTGCCAGCCAACTGAGCTCAGTGGATAGGCGTTGTATATCAAGGCGTCATATTCCTTGGGCTCCTTGGCAAAGATGCCCTGTGTCAACAGATTATTTTTCAGCTTGTGCGACAGCTCTTTGCTCAGCGACGCGATGTATGGGGCCATGCTTTCCACTATGTAATTCTTGAGCTCTTCATGATAGAATGAATGCCCATGTATCCAGACAGGCTTGTCCAATTGGCTGTGAATGTATTCCTCTAGCTCTTTGGCCAACTCAGCAGCTATGAAATTATCGATCACTTTCATAGGTCGAAACTGTCCTCCAACACGCTGAGGCAGAAGGAAACTCTGTCTTCCGTCGTGTGGTTGTAAACTGAGTGCGGATGTCGGCCACCGTCCAAGCACACAATGGAATCCTCTGGCAGGTACAGGCGCCTGTCACCCCATTGCATGCCGCACTCCGCCTCTGTGGCCCTGGGCTGCCTTAGGTAATACATTATGGTATAGGTGCGGTCAGGATGCCTGTCATCCATGCCTTCTATATGGCTCCAATCCGTGTGCTCCGGCATCACCGATCCGGCTGGTACGACTATGATGGCCGAATAGCTGATGCCGGCCAGGGTGCTGATGTCTTGCACGATTTCTCGCCATCTCTGCGGAGTCTTTCTTTGCACGAATCTATTGTATATGTCATATGAATATGTGGGCGCTGATTCTGAATGTGTGCCTTGAGCCCATTGTTCTGTCCAGTCCTCTACCTTGAAATCTCTGAGATCCCGCTTGATGTCATAGGTGCTTTTGACCCTGCGGAATATGTCCGCCAGTCGTGGGTAGTCTTTGTATCGAGTATAGTCTATCAGCATTGTTCATTGTAGCACAAAATGGTTGCAAACGTCAATTGCAGCCCGTATAATTCATTACTAAATTACCTGCGTTCACAGGCATAATTAATAGTATGAAATGGTTTGAAATAACGGATTCCGCCAAATCACAGATGAGCAATCTTCTGGCCAAGAATCCCAGCAAGCACGCTGTGAGCCTGTCCGTACAGGGAGGCGGCTGCGCTGGCTTCAAGTATGATTGGGGTTTTTTGGATTCCGCGGAACAGATAAAGGAAGACGATGTTGTGGAATCCTGGGAAAACGGAAAGTTCGTGGTGGATTCAACCAGCATGTTCTATGTCGCAGGCACCAGGATCGACTGGCGCGAAGAGGTGTTTGGTTCCCAGTTTGAAATCACCAACCCCAACGCCAAGGGTGGTTGTGGTTGTGGCGAGAGTTTCAGCGTGTAGTACATGCACTCTGCGTTCGTTCTAGGCAATGGCGAGAGTCGTTTAATTTTCCCAATCAAAAGATTGCAGGGACATGGATACATCTATGGCTGCAACGCAATTTACAGAGACAACCCAGATCTCTGCGATGCCATTGTGTCGGTCAGTCCTGAGATGTCACAGGAGCTGCACCAAGCAAAACATCAAAAATTGATATCGCAAAAAACTGAGATAATCGATCACAACAGCATCAGCACCTGGAATTTCATACTGCCCAAGGACAACGAAATCACCAGACCCGCAGGGGCGGACAGTTATAGATATTGGACCGGTTCCAAAGAAGACAACAAACTAATATTAAAGCGCAAAGATTTCAGCAAAACCAAGGGCAGCGGTTGTTCTGCGGTGCTGCATGCGGCCGAAGCGGGATATAAAAATATTCTGATCATAGGATTTGACATACTGGGAGCCCGGCAGTGGGAAATGGAAAACAAAGACATGAGCAGGTGGCAAAATAATGTGTATAAGAACAGTCAAAATTATCCAGATAGAAACACTATGAAAGCCTATCTAAAGTATGAGTGGCTGTACCAACTGACTCAAATTTTTAGGAAATTCCCGCAAACCAATTTCTATTTCATCAATAGGATAGAATACATATTGTACAATCCCATGCTGATAAAATATTTTTGTTTCGCTCCCAACAACATCAGAGCTGGCAACTATGCTGATCTAAAGAGATACGTGGAGAAAACGGATCTTATACGTTGGATGATATTTAGGAGAAACAATATTGTGAGGATCTAACTGCTGCCTATGGGTCTGTCGCTGCTGGCGTCGGTCTGGTAGATCCTACGCATGCGGACTCCCACTTTCTGGGCGAATCTCTTTGAATCGCAATAACTGCACACATGCTTGTAGTCGTTGGTGGCTCTTTCTATGTCTACCCGGCTCTTGGGTCTCAGGAACGTGATGCCGCAGCAGTCGCAGCGGAATACGTACAGGGTGTTCTTTCTCTTGAAGGTGTGATACACTCCCAGCTTACTCTGGCGCTCATACAGTCGGAGTGTTTTCAGTGTTTCTATGAACATGATATCCTCGAAAATATTTAATAAATACACGGAGATCATTATATGAGCAGACTCACGATTGACCTAGGAACAGCAGGAAACCCAGCCACGGGCGACAGCATCAGGACGGCGTTCAACAAGGTCAACACCAATTTCACGGAACTGTACACGGAACTGGGCGGCGACAGCCTGGACGCCATCAGCTTCACCAACAACACCATCAGCACGGACATAACCAATGCCAACCTGATATTGACGGGCAACGGCACCGGCGGCGTGGTCATAGAGGACATAGAGATAACCGGCAGCACGGTCAATGTTCTCACCACCAACAACAACTTGACGCTGAACACCAGTGGCACAGGCAAGGTGGTCATAAACGGGCTCAGCTTCCCCACAGCGGACGGCACCGCGGGACAGGTGTTGAAGACCGACGGAGCGGGCAACCTATCATTCACCGCAGTGGATCCGGGCTCGATCACACTAGTGGGCGATGACAGCACTGGCACAGCGGTCAACATTGGAGAGACATTCAAGATAGCGGGTGCGGGAATAGTGACCACAGCAGTGTCGGGCGACACCATCACCATCACAGGCACAGCACCAAGCACAGGCGATTTTGCATTTTCCGGCAACACGTTGAGCACAGCGAGTTCCAACGCAGACATGGAATTAGATCCAGCGGGCACCGGCAACCTCATATTGAAATCGGGCAACTTCCTACCGGCCACTGACAACGCACAATATTTAGGCAGTGCTAGCAAAAGATGGCACACGCTTTACGTGGGACCCGGCTCGATCAATATCGATGGCGTTACCTTATCTGCCAGCGGTGGAAAACTCAACATGGGTGCAGATATCGAAGTCAATGCGATATCTTCTGCGGATTCAAGTGCGATACAGATCAACGATGGAGTAAACATTTCTGGCAATGTGCATCTGCAGGGAGGCACAATCACACTGGGCAATATAACCGCAAGTGGTATATCAACAATCACTAGGATGTATGGACCATTTGAACTCGCTGATCCCACCGGAACTGGCGTAATGGCTATGGGTATGTCAGAACCAGGCTATCAGGGCGGTGATGGACAGATGATATTTGAGGGCAACAACGAGAACGGCTACGCCTTGGTGCCATCCAACAACAATCAATACACCCTGGGACGTCCCGACGTGGGGACTGGCTCCGCAGGTTATTGGAAGAATCTTTATGTCTACAACGTGAATTTTCCTGACCTCACCGAGCAGACCACAGCAGCAAGAATCACAGTGGTTGGAGATGACTCTACAGGCACAACTTTCAACGCAGGAGAGACTGTCAAGATAGCGGGCACACAGAACATCACCACAGCAGTGAGTGGAGACACACTGACCATAACTGGTCCAGATCTTTCTAGCTATGCTACACAATCGTACGTGGATACTCAGGTGGGTGCTTCCAACACATTGACCATAGCGGATGACACCAGCACCAGCATCAGCATCAATTTAGACAACACGCTGGAAGTGTTGGGAGCATCTGGTATATCCACATCTGTGTCCGGCGGCACTTTGACCATAACCGGTCCCGACCTTTCATCATA
>Ga0194124_10001577_pt1 | contig 28241 bp, 28 predicted proteins | sample TA2KigCas0mmetaG_FD_148605 | JGI IMG/M metagenome (GOLD analysis project Ga0194124, IMG submission 148605) | Freshwater microbial communities from Lake Tanganyika, Tanzania - TA2015031 Kigoma Deep Cast 0m | ecosystem: Environmental > Aquatic > Freshwater > Lake | place: Tanzania: Lake...
TTTTTCGAGCATACCTTTGCCACAGCGGTAGAAGGCGGAGTCTTAGTAAATAGCGCTTTAATAACGGCTCCGGTTGTAATTCAAGCAACTGAAGCCTTTGGTGATCCCGGTAGTGAGTTCATTCCGCTTTATTCTTTGATGGTCGCAACCGAACCTTTAAGTGACTCGGTTTGGGAAGAGATTGGCAATAACTCGAGATTCACTTTTGCTGAGGCTTCTCACATGGTCAATTACGCCCAGCGCACTAACGATAATCGCATTGCAATTGGTGGCAGGGGCGCTACTTATCCCTTTAAATCCAAGTTAAATGTGGCAAAGGAAAATACCGAAAAGGTGCACGCAACTATCCGAGCACTATTAACTTCTTGGTTTCCAGTATTGCGAGGAGTTCAATTCACACATGCTTGGGGAGGAGCGGTTGCTATTACCCGGGATTGGGAGCCGTATCTTCAGTGGGATAGAGCTAAAGGATTTGCGAGATTGGGCGGATATGCTGGAGATGGCGTGACTATGAGTTACTTATCAGCAAAAATCTTGGCCCATGAAATTCTTGATGAGCCAAATGAGCTTCGCAATCTCCACTTTGTAAATAGAAAGATAAGGAAGTGGGAGCCTGAGCCAATTCGTTATCTAGGTGTTAATACACTTATGAAGTTAAGTGCGATATCAGATAGAGAAGAGAGAATTACAAAGAGAAAGAGCGTTTTAGATCGAGTTATTTCGCCGCTGATTCTTCGGTAATGCGATCAGTCTCGTCTTGAATGCGCGATGCAGCGCTTGCAAGTCCATCTTGATATTTCTTGGCATGGTGGCCGCAGAAAAGAAGTTCAAATCCATTAGCCATAACTGCGCGGACATAAGCCTGGGCGCCGCAACGATCGCAGCGATCTAGCGCGTTAAGCGGAGTGGAATCTAGAACTAGGTTTTCTGACATTGCCCTGCCTTTCCGTGCTTTTGATTGACTGCAGGGGAACATCAAACCATCTCTGCTTTATTCCCCGCAGGTCGAAATAGATTTATTTTTCACCCGGGAGTGTTATTTCCCACTTTTATCGATAAATTCTCAGCGATTTCGGCGCGTAATCCCGGTATGTGGAATGGCGCTGGATACCCTTCGCCGTCGTGGCAGATAAAGATTCGAGATCAGTCGAAAGCTCATACACCGCAAAAGACCTATCGGTATTAGAAGGTCTTGATGCTGTTCGCAAGCGCCCGGGTATGTATATCGGTTCAACCGATGGCCGTGGTCTCATGCACTGCCTCTGGGAAATTATTGATAACGCTGTCGATGAAGCACTCGCTGGACATTGCAAGAAAATAGTCATCAATCTTGAAAAAGATGGCTCAATCGAAGTACATGATGATGGTCGCGGAATTCCGGTTGATAAGGAACCTAAGACGGGTCTAACCGGCGTTGAAGTCGTAATGACTAAATTACATGCTGGCGGAAAATTTGGCGGCGGTTCATATGCCGCAACTGGTGGATTACATGGCGTTGGCGCCTCGGTTGTAAATGCGCTTGCCTCAAGACTTGATGTTGAAGTCGATCGCGATGGGAAGATTTATTGGATGTCCTTTAAGCGAGGAGTTGCTGGCGTTTTCGAAGGCGATGGTCCAAATGCAAGCTTCGAGCCACAATCCGGCCTTCGCACGATAGGTAAAGTCTCGGCAAAGATAACTGGTACTCGAGTTAAGTGGTGGGCTGATAAACAGATCTTCATCAAGGATTCTCAATATGACATTGAAGAGATTTATACCCGTGCCCGCCAAACTTCTTATCTGGTGCCCGGTTTAACTTTAGAAGTTAACGACAACCGGACCAAAGAGAAGAAGAGCGAGACTTTCTTTCATAAGGGTGGAATCTCCGAGTACTGCGCCTTTATCCAAACCGATGAGCCCGTAGGTGAGGTCATTCGCTTAGTTGGCAAGGGCCACTATCAAGAGACAGTTCCGGTTCTTGATGAGAAGGGCCACCTAGAACCGCGTGAAGTTGAGCGGGATATGGATGTAGATATTGCAGTTAAGTGGGGCAATGGTTATGAGACCAATATCCGCTCCTTTGTAAACATTATCGCTACCCCTAAAGGCGGAACCCATGTCCAAGGATTTGAGCGAGCGCTAACAAAGAGTTTCAATGAATATCTCCGCTCAACTGGAACGCTAAAGAAGAATGAACCAGATGTAATTAAGGATGACATACTCGAAGGTCTAACCGCGGTGGTCACGGTGCGGATGCAAGAGCCACAGTTTGAGGGACAGACAAAGGAAGTTCTTGGAACTCCAGCTGTCACAAAGATTGTCCAACAAGTTGTCACAGATGAGTTGAAGCGTTTCTTCACCACTACTAAGCGAATTGAGAAAGCTAGCGGACGAGCAATCCTTGAGAAGGTCGCTAATGCCGCTCGTACTCGTATCTCCACTCGGACACATAAAGATCTACAGCGCCGTAAGAACGCACTTGAGAGTTCAGCGCTACCTGCAAAACTTTCCGATTGTCGCTCTGAGGATGTCTCGCGGACCGAGTTATTTGTAGTTGAGGGTGAATCTGCGCTTGGCACTACAAAGGCGGCGCGTAACTCTGAGTATCAAGCGATTCTGCCGTTGCGCGGAAAGATTTTGAATGTCCAGAAAGCATCTCTCTCTCAGATGTTTGATAACGCCGAATGTGCCGCAATCATCCAAGTTATCGGCGCAGGCTCGGGTAAATCTTTCAATTTAGAAGATGTTCGCTATGGTCGAATTATCTTGATGTCAGATGCAGATGTTGATGGCGCCCATATCCGCTGCCTTCTTCTCACGCTGATTTATCGCTACATGCAACCGCTAATTGATGATGGCCGAGTCTTTGCCGCAATCCCACCACTTCATCGCATTGAAGTTCTCGGTGGAGGAGGCAAGAAGGGCGAGGTTCACTACACCTATTCTGACGATGAGATGAAGAAGTTACTTAATGACCTTAAGAAACAAGGTAAGAAGTGGCGTGAGCCCATCCAGCGTTACAAGGGCCTTGGTGAGATGGATGCTGACCAGCTCCGGGAGACAACGATGGACCCAGACCACAGAACTCTGCGCCGGATAACGATTAAGGATGGCGCGGACGCTGAGAAGATATTTGAACTTCTAATGGGCAATGAAGTTGCGCCACGTAAAGAGTTTATTTCTGCTGCTGATATCGATCGCGAACGGATTGACGCTTAAGAATTAAGCAATAAATTAAGCAATAAGAGTGCGGCGCGGAGTCGCGAACTTCTTAGCAACCTCGCCTAGCTCTTCGGAAACTTTAGTTCTTAGCGCCTCATCGCTCTTTAGTAGCGCAGTCAACGCAGCAATTTCAGATTTCAAAGCTTTCTGTTCTGCATCGAGTTCAATCTTAGAGACCTTGGTTAAGCGGCGAAGTGGCATATCAAGGATATGTGTCGCTTGTTCATCGCTAAGTTTGAAGCTTTTCATTAACGAAGCCTTTGCCTCTGTTGCATCTTCACTACCGCGAATAATCTTTACAACCTTATCGATATCAACAATCGCCTTTAGTAGCCCCTCTACGAGATTTAAGCGCGCCGAAGCCTTCTCTTTACGGAAGGTTGAGCGGCGAGTTACTACTTCAATTCGGTGGTCGACAAACACTTGTAGTAATTCTTTTAGTCCGAGCGTCTTAGGTTTGCCGTTTACAAGGGCGACCGCATTAATAGAGAAGGCATCTTCTAGTGGGGTGAGCTTGTAGAGGTTCTCAAGGACCTGTTCAGGTTCAAAACCATTCTTAATCTCAATTACCACTTTGGTGCCGTTCTGGCCATCAGTTAAGTCAATAATGTCAGAGATGCCTTGAATCTTCTTGCCGCGAACTAATTCGCTAATGCGCTCAACAACTTTCTCTGGTCCGATGTTGTAGGGCAACTCTGTAATTGTTATTCCTTGTTTGCGAGTTGTTACCTTTCCAATCTCGACTTTGGCGCGAACCTTAAAAGCGCCCTTTCCAGATTGGTAGGCCTCAAGGACGCCCTCTTTGCCAATTAAGGTTCCGCCGGTTGGAAAATCGGGAGCCGGGACGATCTTCATAAGTTGCTTTACCGTTGCATTTGGATTTTCAATTAAATGGCGAGCAGCGGCAATCACTTCACCGAGATTGTGTGGCGCCATATTTGTGGCCATTCCGACTGCGATTCCGGTAGCGCCGTTAACAAGGAGATTTGGAAATGCTGCGGGGAGCACTAGTGGCTCCATAATTTGGCCATCGTAATTTGCGCCAAAGTCAACGGTGTTCTCATCGACTTCATCAACCATCATCTGTGAGGCGGATGCAAGGCGAGCTTCGGTGTAACGCATCGCAGCAGGGCCGGCATCTAGTGAGCCGAAATTTCCATGTCCATCAATTAGTGGAAGTCGCATTGAGAATGCTTGGGCCATGCGAACTAGCGCGTCATAAATTGCGCTATCGCCATGTGGATGCAACTTACCCATTACTTCACCAACAACTCTTGCGCTCTTAACATGGCCGCGTTCAGGGCGAAGGCCCATCTCAGACATCTGATGCAAGATTCTTCTTTGGACTGGTTTTAGACCATCACGCGCATCGGGAAGCGCGCGTGAATAAATTACTGAGTAGGCATACTCGAGAAATGAATCAGATAACTCATTAGAGACATCGACATCAACGATCTTGCCGGGAAACTCACCAGGCTTTGGACCGCTCTTTGACTCGCGCTTTGCCACGGCGTGATTCTGCCAATGTCAGAGTACTTTTCTAGGGATTGACCCTCGGTCTTGCCCCGATAGTTGCGACACATTTACCAGCAACTTCGATTCCCTTTGCGAGCGCTTCTGACAAATCTTGTTTTACGAGCCAACTAGACAAGAATCCGGCGGCAAAGGAATCACCTGCCCCAGTCGTATCAAGGACTTCAGAATCACTTGCAGCTTTGCTAATCAATTCACTATCTCGACTCTTTCCAACCGCGCCATTCGAACCCAGCTTTATTACCACTAGCTTTGATAATTTGAGCAAGTAAGAGACTTGTTCCTCGACTTTAGATTCTCTTGTGATGAAGAGCGCTTCCTCTTCATTTAAAAAGAGTCCCTCAAAACCAGAAAGTAACTCTTTTGCCCGCTCGAAACCAAAAGCGCTGATTGTTCCAACCGAGGCTAAATCGAAATAGATGGGAATTGATGCGGCCCTGAGCGTTTTAATAATCCGTTGAACACCTTCGGTGGAGATCGGATTAAAGAGTGAATAACCGGATAGAAATGCGCCATCAAGCCCTGTTAAATCAGGTAGATCCTTCTCATCTAGACCGGAGTTAGCGCCAGCATCGGGGAACATGGTGCGATTGCCATCTTGATCAACTAGAACCACTACTACGCCGGTTTTCATATTTGCGATTGGTGGATTTGGGTGCTTTACGCCCTGCGCCAGAAGTTCATTATGAAAATTTGAGCCCAGGATATCCGAGCCAATTCGTCCGATAAAAGTTGTATCTACACCAAGAGAGGCGAGCCAGGAAGCGGTGTTTGCTGCTGCGCCACCGCCATGCATAGAGATCTCCGAGAGAGTATCGCTATTTGCTTTGATTGAGCCTTCCATGCGCACGATGACATCCATCATCGCATCGCCAATACAAATTACAGAAGTCATCTTGCAGCGGCTGCGATTTGAGCTGCTAATCTCGAATTGCTCTTAATGATTTCAACATTGACTCGAAGTGATTCGCCGCCACTATTTAAATGGAAGAACTCAAGTAAGAATGGTGTGACTTCTTTGCCAATAATTCCTCTTGCCTTGGTCTGTGCGAGACCTTCATTTAGTAGCCGTTCATGAAGTCCAAGTTCCATAGGAGTTGGGGTTGGATTCGCCACAACGACTCCACTTTTCTCGACACCTAATCCAATTCGCGTTCGCCATATATCGGCAATCTCTCTAGGTGTATCAACTCGATGCTCTATCGAATAGCCGCTATCTTGCAGGTAAAACCCGGGGAACTTAGAGGTTTTATATCCAATAAGTGGGACTGAGAGAGTTTCAAGTCGCTCGAGCGTCGCTGAGATATCAAGAATGGATTTAACCCCAGCACAGACAACAAGAACAGGAGTATTGCCTAGAGCCAGTAAGTCTGCGGATTCATCCCAACTCTCACTTGCACCGCGATGCACTCCACCAAGACCACCGGTAGCGAAGAATTCGATCCCCGCAAGATGTGCGATGTGAGAAGTAGCAGCCACTGTGGTCGCCGCAGATTTCCTCTTAGTTGCAAGAATTGCGAGGTCTCTAATTGAAGCTTTTACAAAATCTTCCTCATTTGCAACTCGCTCTAGTTCGTTAGCCTCTAGCCCGACATGGATTTCACCTTCAATAATTGCAATCGTTGCCGGCGCTGCGCCCTCACTTCTTACAATCTCCTCTACCTCAAGTGCGACCGCAAGATTCTTTGGGCGGGGAAGTCCATGCGAAATAATCGTGGATTCAAGAGCGACAATAGGTGAGCCATTCTTCTTAGCGCTCGCAACCTCAGTCGAGTAATGGATCATGAGAAGGAAGGTTACTGGAAGGATAGGCGCGTGACCCAAACTCTTGCTGAGCTCTCACAATCTATTTTCGCAACGTTGGGGTTAGCGGGAAGCGAAAACTCACTTGGATTTGCTGGCAATGAAGGCCAGCGCGAATGTCTACTACTTGTTGATGCTTTGGGAAAGAATGCGATTGATGAGTTTGGCTCAAAGCTAAAGACTTTAAAGGAATTGGAATATAAAGCAACGCTGAGTGCGACATTCCCATCAACAACTGCAACAAGTCTTACCTCACTTGGGACCGGACTTTCACCAGGTTTACATGGGATGGTCGGTTACACCATGCGCGTTCCCCATAGTGGAACTCCAGAGCGAATTTTAAATGCGCTTAAGTGGGATGAGCGAGTCGATCCCTACATATTTCAACCTAATAAAACTCTCTTTGAACGCGCGAATGAAGCGGGCATTCGAAGTTCTCACATCTCGGCAAAGCGTTATGCCGATACTGGATTTACTAAAGCCGCGCTCCGCGGTGGGATATATGTTGGCGTTAATAACTTAGAAGAGTTAGCTAGCGGCGCCTCAGCTGCACTTAAAGATCCAAATAGTTTTGCATATGTTTATCTAAATGATGTTGATGAGGCTTCACATGGTTCTGGGTTCGGTTCGGATAAATTCGTAGCAGCCCTCGAGAAAGTCGATCGCCTGATTGAATTACTGCTTCGCCACCTTCCTAAAGGAACTCGTCTTTGGATTTCATCTGATCACGGGATGATCAATCGAGGGGAGTTTGTAGTTATCGGAAAAGATAACGACCTCTTGAAGGAAGTAAATCTCATGGCGGGGGAGCCACGTGTGCGCTATCTATATGTTGATGAAGATAAGTGCGAAGCGGTACGAAGTCGCTGGGAAGGTGAATTAGGTGAATCTGTAACGGTGCTTACGCGGGCTGAGGCGCTATCCCAAGGTTTATTTGGGCAGGTGCGCGATTCTGTGGTGGAGCGGATTGGCGACTTGGTAGTTATTGCTCAAGGAGATTTCATCTTGGTTGAGAAGGAACGCGAAGCGCAACAATGCGCAATGGTTGGCCATCATGGTGGAACTACTAGTCAAGAGTGCGAGATTCCGCTCTTAACGCGGAGCCTTTAAGACTCTTCGCCTTCATCTTTCTTCTTGCTTCTGCCAAACATAATGTCATCCCATGATGGAATTGAAATCCGTCTAGTTACGCCATCTTTCTTAGCATCTGAAGGAATCTCAGTTTTTTCAACTGGTTCCTCTGGAGCAAGGTCGGTGCGGACTGCGACCAGTCTCGGCGGCTGAGGTGATTCACCATCGGCCGGGAAGAGCACGCCGTGATCACTCATACGATCTGGTTTATTGGTTTGTTTAGGAATCTCCTCGCCACATATCCAACGCGCACCATCATCTTTTGAAAAAAAGGTCCGCTTATTCAAATCAAAATTCCATGTTGCCTCTCTACTTCCATCCGATGATGGATAAGCAAGGACAAGATGCCAATGTCCATTATCAAGGCGCCAGGTATTCCAAGAGATCTGATTCATGTTTACCCCTCTTGGAGCAAGACGCTGAATCACAAGTTCGCGAAGCGGCAGAGAAGTTCCTTTGGGAGATGACTTCTCAGCTTGTTCGATTACCCAAGCGCGTTCTTGCATAATGGGACTTGCGTAGCGCTCGATCTTTGCCGGGGACAAACCTGAAATCCGAGCGACCTCATCAAAACTCTCGCCAGCTCTTAGACGAGCTTGAATCTCTTTAATTGAGTAACCCGGCGCCTCATCAACTACTGCGGTCAATCGTCGCTCCGGTGTATTTGTAATTAGTGAATTTCGTAGCGAGTCATCAATCTTTACTGTAAATGAATTGCCTGCTTGATCTGCGAGTTCTAATTTCTCGCCATCACTTGTTTTACCAACGACTCTTAACTCAGTCATGGAGAGTAGGTTGCCACAATCTCATAGAAAACTATTGGAAATCAGGCTGGGATTTCCCTTACTTTCTCCCGCCATAGCTTTAGATAGGGAAGAATCAATAACGCGGATAAAGCCATACATATCAATGGGATTGCGAATGCGACAGATACCCCTTGATTGTCAATGATGTAGCCGGTTATTGCTGGGGGAAGTGCGCCGCCGAAGTTGAGTGCAGAAATCGCCCAGGCCAATACTTCAGTCTTCCTACTCTCTGCAACCGAACGCTCTGCGGCGGTCAGTGAAGAAGTCAACATCGGAGCAACTGCCAAGCCATTTATAAAGAGAACCGCTCCCATTAGCAGGAAGTTTCCTGGGGCAAGTATCGCCGCGAGATAGATGGGAATAGTTAAGAGAAATAGAGTCACCACCGATTCAATAAATCGCCGTGATGCGCTCCTTCGCCACTTGATTGAGCCCATAGCAAGTGCAGCCACGCCACTTCCAAATGACCATATAGCAATCAAGTAACCGCTTGACTCGCGCGCCCCGTAATAATCACTGTAGGCAACTATCACGAGCCCAGCGGAGGTAAAGAAAGCGCCGCAGAACATGAGTGGAATAAATAGCGCTTTTATAAAGGGCTGCCTGATAAGCAAGGAACGATCTTCACCAATCTCTTTTGGATGTGGCGGTGGCTCACTTGAACGCTGAGCTGCAAAGGAGAGCGCTCCAGTTGCAACTAAAAACATCGCCGCAAATATTGCGTACTCGGGAGCAAATGTGACAGCAATGAGAGTTGCGATAACTGGGCCGGTTGTGAACATTACTTCATCTACAAATGCCTCGAATGAATAAGCGGTATCGGTTAGCGGTTGATTGTCCTTGATCGCATGTAACCAGCGCCGCCTAACCATCTGACCAGAACCAATTACAAATGCCTCAAAGAGAAGGGCTGAGGTGAACCAAAGGATTGTTGGCGCATCGTTCTTAAGAAGAATTACAAAGGCTGCCATAAAGAAGATGTGAAGTGGCGCCGTAATACTCAAGATTTTGCGCTGGCCAAATTGGTCGGCCGCGCGAGACCAAAGCGGAGCGGCGACCGATAAGACCGCCGATGCCGCCATAGATAAAGCGCCGGCAATGGCATAAGAATCAGTTTCGGCAACGACAAAGAGCACGATTGCCAAGTAGAGCATTGAAATAGGTAATCTCAATATGAATGCTGCAAACGAGAAGCGCCAACCACCTTGGACTTTAAATAGTTTGCGATAGGGCTCGAGCATGTTGGGCAGTCTACTTGTGATTAGATTGCACTATGACTTCTTCAGCGCAATTACTCGAATTAGCCGAAGAAATTGCGAAGAAAGCTGGCGAACTCCTAATGCGTCGCCCAAGTAATTTCGAACTTGATCAAAAAAGTGGTGTGTTGGACTTTGCCACCCAGATGGATCATGAGAGTGAGAAATTAATAGTGGCTGCGATTCTTGCCGCTCGTCCTGATGATTCAATAATTGGTGAAGAGGGTTCGGATCGGGTTGGAACAAGTGGATATACCTGGGTGATTGATCCGATAGATGGAACCGTCAATTATCTCTATGGAATTCCGGGTTGGTGCATAAGTATCGCTATAAAAGATAGCGAGGGCTACTTAGTCGGTGTTGTTCACGCGCCCTCTTTTGCCATGACCTGGAGCGCTCGGCGTGGTGGCGGCGCTACTTGTAATGGGAAACCTCTTCGCTGCAACGAACCGGTTTCACTTGACCGGGCGCTGATTGCAACTGGTTTTGCTTACGATATTGAACGGAGAAAACCACAAGCTGAGTGCATAAAAGAACTTCTTCCAAAGATTCGGGATGTTCGCCGGATGGGAGCATGTGCAGTAGATATTTGTATGGTTGCCTCAGGTTCAGTAGATGCACACTTTGAAGCAGGTGTAAATGAGTGGGATTACGCAGCTGCTGGTTTGATTGCAAGTGAAGCTGGAGCAAAATTCGCATTTAAGAAAGGGATTTGGGATGGTGAGAAGTACTTTGTTCTCACCGCTGGGCCAAGCCTTTTTAGAGCCCTTGCTGAAGCCCTCGCGCCCCATGGGTATGACCTCCGCTGACGCTTGGATTTAGCGACTCGAGCCCCCTTGTGGCAGGATACGCGGGCTAGCAGAAGTGAAACTTCGACTTTAAGGATCCAAATATGAACGTGCTTGATGCGGTAGATGCCGCCTCCCTCCGCAAGGACATTCCTAACTTTCGCCCCGGCGATGAGTTAAAGGTTCACGTCCGAGTTATTGAAGGTAACAAGAGTCGCGTTCAGGTCTTCCAAGGTCTTGTGATTTCTCGCCGCGGTTCTGGCGTTCGAGAAACCTTCACTGTTAGAAAGATTTCTTATGGCGTTGGCGTAGAGCGCGTCTTCCCAGTCCATGCACCAGTCATCGAAAAGATTGAATTGGTTCGCAAGGGTGAAGTTCGTCGTGCCAAGCTCTATTACCTCCGTGATCTTCGTGGCAAGGCGGCCAAGATTCGTGAACGTCGCGGTGGCGAGGATCTAGAGATGATTTACGCCGAGAGCCCTGCTACCGAGGTAGTTGAAGAGACTGCTCCAGTCGTTGATGAAGTTCAAGTAGAGAGCGCGCAAGAGACTTCCGAGAAGCCTCAAGCTTAGGGAATGTCACCTCGCGCAAAAGGCGGAGCCCTTCGCGAACTTCCGATACTTCTAGTTTCGGCGCTCATTCTCTCTATGGTCGTAAAGACCTTCTTTGTTCAATTCTTTTATATTCCATCTGGCTCGATGGAGAACACCCTTCTTGTAGATGATCGAGTTGGTGTAAATAAATTAGGCGCAATCTTTAGCGAAATAAAGCGAGGCGAAGTAGTTGTCTTTCGCGATCCCGCAGACTGGCTCTCTACCCCAGTAAGTGATGAAGTTGGAATTCGCAAAATTGCGAAGGACGCCCTTGTATTTGTGGGCGTAATCCCAGACCCTTCAAAACAATATCTAATAAAGCGCGTTATTGGCGTTGGCGGGGATCGCGTTGTTTGCTGTAACGCCAAGGACCAACTAGAGGTAAATGGCGTCGCTATCAATGAGCCTTATGTATACCCAGGTGATAAGCCCGCGGAAAACAAGTTTGATGTGACCGTTCCTAAAGATTTTATTTGGGTTATGGGTGATCATCGCGGCGCTAGCGCCGACTCTAGGTATCACACCGATGATCCGAATAAAGGCATGGTTCCACTAGATAAAGTGACGGGGCGTGCGCTCTTTGTAATCTGGCCAATTTCGAACCTCGGAATACTTAACGTTGGTGAGGATCTCTCAAAGATTCCCGTCAAGAAATGATTGAGGAGCGTCTCCTCAAATCTGGCCTCAGCGCTATTGCTGGCGTAGATGAGGCAGGACGGGGCGCTTGCGCTGGACCGCTTGTGATTGCAGCGCTAATTCTCAAAGACCCAGAGAGTTCGGCGCTTTCCAAGGTGCGCGACTCGAAGGAGTTAACTCCGAAGGCGAGAGAAGAGATCTTCCCGGTCATTCTTGAAAATGCGCGCTCACAATCGATTATCGAGATTTCTCCGGCAGAGATAGATTCTTTCGGGTTACACAAATCTAATATTGAAGGTATGCGCCGAGCGATTAGCGCATTAGATATCACTCCAGATTATGTTTTAACTGATGGTTATGAAATACCAGGAATTGCAATTCCCAATCTCGCCGTATGGAAGGGTGATCAAGTAGCGCTCACAATCTCAGCCGCATCCATTCTTGCCAAAGTACACCGAGATAGATTGATGGCAAGCCTTGATAAGGAATATCCAGAGTATGGCTTTGCCGAACATAAGGGGTATGTAACAAGTTCTCATACGGCCGCGCTTGAGCGAATTGGCGTATCACCAGTCCATCGTAAGAGCTATGCAAATATTGCAAAACTCGACTTATAGGAGATCGATGCGCTGAAATTGTTACCTCGGTATCGGACGCGATGGAATTTATGGGAGAAAGTGCATGTACCCTTTGCACTAATGGAGCATAAATCAGCATTTATATCAATCGTTGGTCGCCCCAATACTGGAAAATCAACACTTATAAACGCCCTAGTTGGCGAGAAGATTGCTATTACTTCACACCATCCAAATACAACAAGAGGTGCGATTCGCGGGATTCTCTCCACTGATGAGTATCAATTGGTAATCGTTGATACCCCAGGACTGCATAAACCAAAGACAACTTTAGGAAGCGCCCTAAATCAAGTTGTAAGTGAGAGTTTGGAAGATATCGATATTGCTATCCAATGTATCCCGGCAATTGAAGAGGTTGGGGAAGGTGATCTTTACATCGCTAAACAACTCGCCTCGAAGAAATCAACAAAGAAGATCTGCGCTGTAACGATGATTGATATGGCAGATAAGAACGCCCTCCCGAAGCAATTAATGGCGGTCTCTAACTTGGCTAAGCAGGCTGGTTTTGAATGGGATGAAATCGTTCCGCTCTCTGCCTTTACTGATACCCAGATCCAGCTTCTTATCGATCTCTTGGCCAAGCACTCAAGTGAAGGCCCAGCTTTCTATCCCCGTGAGATGCGCTCGGACCAAGAGGAAGAACTACTTTTATCGGAATTGATACGAGAAGCGGTTATCGAGGGATTATTTGAAGAAGTCCCACATTCAATAGCTGTAACTATCGATGACTTCTCCACTAGAGAAGGCAAGGAGCTGATAGATATTCATGCCTCAATAATCGTTGAGCGCGATAGCCAGAAAGCGATAATCATCGGAGCAAAGGGTGCGAACCTTAAGGATGTAGGTACTCGAGCCCGCAAAGAGATTGAGAAGAAATTAGGTAAGAAAGTCTTCTTATCTTTGCTGGTAAAGGTGATGCCTAATTGGCAGCGAGACCCAAAGGCGTTACAGAAATTAGGGCTTTTAGGAAATTAGTTTAAACAGCGATTGGTTGTGGGTTAGGTTTTCTACTTGCTAAATATGAGCCAGCAAGAACTAATGGCAAACCAATAGCGAGGGCAAGGGTAATTTCCTCTCGCAAAATCAATATGCCAAGGAGTACCGCGACCGCTGTATTCGGATAAACAACAAGGGAAGCGCGAGCCGGACCGATCTCAGCAAGGACTAAGAAGAAGACCCAGAATGCTATGCCACTACAAATTACTCCAAGACCAATCGTTGAGAGAATGACATTGGTGGAAGGCGTTTGAGAAGGCCAACTTTGAATTGCAAAAGGCGTGAAGATTGCCGCTGAAATTGTCATCGCAATCCCATTAATTGCAACGCCTGACACTCCTGGGGCTTTCCGTGTAATCATATTTACGGCCCAGGCATATGAAGCAGCCGCAATCAATATTTGAGCAAGCGCTATGAAGTTTGTGAAATCCGAGACGCTCTCGATACCAACGATGAGCGCGATACCTACCAAGCCAATCGCAATACCAAAGATTCGAGTTCTATGTGCAGCCGTTGAATCTCCTGAGTGATGCGCAAAGAGAGTTGCCCATATTGGGACTGTTGCTACTAAAAGCGCAACAACGCCGGATGATAAAGAACGCTGTGAGTTAGTAATTAGCGTCCAAGGAATAACCATTTCCAAGACTGCATACAATGCAATGTAACGCCAATACTTAAAGGCACTTCTGAGTGTTCCTTCCTTAAGTGCGAGCGGGATCAAGAAACAGGCACCAATAACAAGACGTGAGAAGACAATCATCGGGGTTGAAAGCTCTTCAAGAGCGACCTTCATAAATAGATATGGAACCCCCCAAAGTAAACCGACAAGAGAGAATAAGAACCAACCGCGGCGTGACATTAAATAAGGCTCCGATACAGATCAATTGTTGCGCTCGCAACTTTATCCCAGCCGAATTCAGCTATTGCGCGCCGGCGTCCCTCAACTCCTAACTTCTTTGCGAGAGATTCATCACTAAGCACTCTATTTAGTGCATTGGCGAACTCAATTTCAAAGTCTTCACTCTTGGCAATTGGATTTACCAATATTCCCGTCTTTCCGTCATCAACTACTTCTGGAATTCCACCAACCTTCGTTGCAACAACAGCAGTTTCACAGGCCATGGCTTCAAGGTTGACGATACCGAGCGGCTCATAGATAGAGGGGCAGGCAAATACTTCTGCGGCGGAAAGTAGCGCGACCAAGTCGTCATGGGGCAGCATCTCTTTTATCCAGAAGATATTGCTCCGTTCGCTTTGAAGGTTAGTAATCAGAGTTTCTACTTCAGCGCCAATACTTGGCTCATCGGGGCTACCGGCAGCAACAACAAGTGAGAATTTTGGATCAACCTGTTTCCACGCACGGAGTAGATGAGCAAGTCCCTTTTGGCGTGTGATTCTTCCGACGAAGATTGCAAATGGGCCTTTGATTCCGTATTTCTCCAACACCTTTGGGCTCTCTATCGGTTTGAACTTATTGGTGTCGATTCCGTTTCGAATGGTCACAATCTTCTTTGGATCAACCTCGGGATAAGCAGATTTGATATCACTCTTCATTCCATCGCTAACTGAGATAACTGCAGCTGCGTTTTCATAAGCTAATTTCTCAACCCAGGATGAAATTACATATCCACCGCCTAGTTGCTCTGCTTTCCAAGGGCGGAGCGGTTCAAGAGAGTGCGCCGTAACAACGTGGGGAATTGAGAAGATTTTGCTTGCAAGATAGCCAGCAAAATTTGCATACCAAGTATGGGAGTGTGCAATTGCAGCCCCACCAAGATTGAGGGCCATGTCGTTATCGATAAGCAGAGTTTGAAGAGCAGGATTGATCTTGGTTAATTCGCCCTTTAGTTGATAACCAGTTGCATCACTTCGCTTATCCCCAAAGCAATGAACATCGCTTTGAACTAATCCGGTGGCATTGAGCGCTGTAACGAGATTTGAGACATGCACTCCCGCCCCGCCATATATAGCGGGAGGCCATTCCCGAGTAAGGATTGCGACTTTCAAGTCCTTCCCGTCCTTCATGAAGCAAGAGTATCGTTCACTCATGGCGCGCTTAGATCTCCCACTAGGAATCGTGCTTGCAGGTGGCGAAGGAAAACGTTTGATGCCACTTACCGCAGATCGTGCAAAGCCCGCAGTTCCATTTGGTGGTTCATATCGCCTAGTTGATTTCGTTCTATCTAATCTTGTAAATGCTGGATTTTTGAGAATCGCAGTTCTTACCCAATATAAATCTCATTCACTAGACCGTCACATCACAACCACGTGGCGGATGTCGACGCTGCTTGGAAATTACATAACTCCGGTTCCAGCTCAACAGCGACTTGGGCCACGTTGGTACACCGGTAGCGCCGATGCCATCCTGCAAAATTTCAATTTGATCCATGATGAAAATCCCAAGCATGTTCTAGTTTTTGGCGCGGACCACGTCTATCGAATGAACCCCGATCAGATGTATCAACAGCATCTACAAACTGGTGCTGGCGTGACTGTTGCGGCGATAAGAGTTAAGCGGAGTGAAGCGTCTCAATTTGGAGTGATTGAGCTTGCAGATGACGGGGTAAGCATTAAAGCTTTCCACGAGAAACCAAAAGAACCACCAGCGATGCCTGGACATCCAGATCTCTCTCTAGTTTCGATGGGTAACTACATCTTCCGGCGCGATGCTATGGAAGAGGCGTTAATTCTTGATTCGGAGGATGTCGATAGTCGCCACGATCTTGGCGCAAACATCATTCCGGCTATGACTAAGAGTGGCGCAGCAAAGGCATATGACTTTGCAAACAACATTGTTCCCGGTGAGACGGAGCGCGATAGAGGGTATTGGCGGGATGTAGGAACAATCGATTCATACTTTGAAGCGCATATGGATCTCGTATCGGTACATCCGATATTTAATCTTTACAATCGCAATTGGCCCATTCTTACGAACCCACCATCTCTTCCACCTGCGAAATTCTCAGAGCGTGGAATTGCTTTTGATTCTGTAGTGGGCGCCGGCTCGATTATTGCCGGTGGTGAGATGCATAGAACAGTTGCTTCCTATGATGTTTTAGTAGGTCGGGATGCGAAGGTCGAAGGCTCGGTACTTATGCCACAAGTCCGCATCGGCGATGGCGCCCAGGTTAAGAATGTGATCCTTGATAAGAATGTAATTGTCGAGCCAGGGGCACAAGTAGGAATTAATCTTGAACGAGATCGTGAGAGATTTACCGTATCTGAGGGCGGGATAGTTGTCGTTGGCAAGGGCGTTACCGTAACTCGCTAGATTTCGCCCCGCTCTAAACCTTTAATAACAAAGTCTCCGCGCTTAACCGTAGCTTCAAGATCATTTAACTTTTTCATCCCATTTAACTGTTGGAACATTCGATGATTCTTCTTAAATCTCTCGCCGTTTCGAGCCAAGTAATGCCAATAAAGAGTTGTGAATGGGCAAGAGTCCTCTTCGGTTCTGGTCTTTGGGTTATATGCGCAATCACCACAGTAGTTGGACATCCTTGAGATATATGCGCCACCTGCTATGTATGGCTTAGTAGACATACGCCCACCATCTGCATGCATACTCATACCAATCACATTTGGAACCATCACCCAATCTGCGGCATCGACAAATACTTCACGCATCCAACTTAGAAATTCGGCTGGGTTTACATCGGCCAGCGCAGCTAGGTTACTTAACACCATTAGCCGCGGGATGTGATGCACCCAGCCGCGCTCATCTATTTGAGCGACGGTGGTAGAGACACAGTTCATCTTGGTCTTGGTTGAATCGGTAAAGAGGGGGAGAAGTTTACGTTTTGAGCCAAGAGTATTTGAGGCGCGATATTCATCGCCAAAGTACCAATAGATTCCATTTATATATTCGCGCCAACCAATAACTTGGCGGATGAATCCTTCACAGGATGAGATGGGAACTCCGCCTTTTCGATATCGCTTCAGCGCCTCTGTAACAACTTCATCGGCTGTAATCAGCCCAACATTCAAATAAGTACTTAACAAAGAGTGATGTACTGCCCATGACTCTTTGGTCATAGCATCTTCAAGCGGACCAAAATCCTTAAAGGAATCAGTTAGAAATCTCTTAAGTTGTGCCAGCGCAGCCTCGCGAGTTGTACCCCAAGTCGTATCTTCAACTTTCCCAAGAAGTTCGAACTCTGAAATTTCTGCTAAAACTTCAAGATCAATCTGATCACGGGAGTGCTGGGGATATTTTGGCCACTTATATCCAAGCTTTGGTGGCGGCAGTCGATTCTCTTCATCGAAGTTCCAAGCTCCTCCTTCAGGCTTATCGCCAACCATCAATACATCAAGGCGTGCCCGCTGCCAGCGATAGAAATTCTCCAGCTTGAGTGACTTTTGAGAATTAGCCCAACTTATGAAATCTTTACGAGAAGTGAGAAAAAAGTCGTTTGCCACGAATCTAACGCCAATTTCCTTAAGCGAAGCGAGTAGTCGATAAGAAGAAGGCTCGGTAGCGATAACTTCTCCGTACTTAGAGGCGATTGTTCTTATTCCACTCGCTGTGTTATCTGCTTTCAAATAGTGGACAACAAATCCTTCATCGCGAAGTTCTTGCGCAAAATGACGTGCCGCCGAGAGCAGGAAGAAGACTCGCTGTTTATGCCAGCGCGCGCCTCGTAATAAGTTCTGGCTCTCTACAAAGAGAATTTCACAATCCGCAGGGTTCGCCCCTTTGAGCGCGCCTTTATTGCGATTTAGATTGTCGTGAGCAATATAAATAAGGGACTTTGCCATCACGAAAAGAGTAGTGGGGTAGGGGTAGAATTGCGCTCTGGATCAATGTTGATCAACCCATTAATAATTGGAGAAGTCCAAGTATGCGTTTCGGTGTCCTAACAGGCGGTGGCGACTGCCCCGGTCTGAATGCAGTCATCCGTGCAGTCGTCCGCAAAGGCGAAAAAGAATATGGCTATGAATTCATAGGTTTTCGCGATGGCTGGAAGGGCCCACTTGAAGGGTTAACGATGCCTTTAAATATAAAGGCTACCCGCGGGATTTTGCCTCGAGGCGGAACAATTCTTGGTTCTTCACGCACTAATCCATTTAAGATTGAAAATGGCGTAGAGCGTATAAAAGAAAATCTTGCCAAGATGAATGTAGATGCGCTGATTGCAATCGGCGGTGAAGACACACTTGGTGTTGCCACAAAACTCGATGCGCTAGGCGTAAAAGTTATTGGTGTCCCAAAGACAATCGATAATGATTTGAACAATACCGATTACACATTTGGATTTGATACGGCGGTAAATATCGCAGTTGAAGCAATTGATCGCCTTCATACAACAGCTGAGTCACATCACCGAGCGCTAATTGTTGAGGTAATGGGCCGCCATGCTGGTTGGATCGCGCTTCACTCGGGTCTTGCGGGTGGCGCCTCTTGCATCCTCATCCCTGAGGTCCCATTTGATATTGAAAAAGTTTGCAAGTTAGTTGAATCAAGATTCCAACAGTCATACGCGCCAATAGTCGTTGTTGCCGAGGGTGCGCTTCCAAAAGATGGAACTATCGTCACCAAAGATGGCTCACTTGATTCATTTGGCCATGTAAAGCTCTCAGGAATCGGAGAGTGGCTCGCAAAAGAAATTGAAACAAGAACTGGGGCTGAGGCACGTACCTCAATCCTTGGACATATCCAACGAGGAGGAACTCCAACCGCATTTGATCGGGTACTCGCAACTAGGTTTGGAATCCATGCAATCACTGCTGCGCATGAAAGTGATTGGGGCAAGATGGTTGCCCTACATGGAACCGAAATCAAGCGAGTTCCGCTTGCTTCTGCTACTGAGAAATTAAAAACTGTAGATCCACGCTTATTAGCTGAAGCGGAAGTCTTCTTCGGTTAATCAAGTAGCGCCGAATTGGCGCACTTCCCTAACCTTGGCTGCTATGACCTCCCCAATCGAGAGCCTCTTTGATGCCTCATTAGTTGCTGCGCAACAACCGAATTGGCCTGATAGAACAAAACTTGAATCTGCTGCGAAAGAGCTGCGCGCACTTCCACCACTTGTCTTTGCTGGCGAATGTGACAATTTGAAGGCAAAAGTTGCCCAAGCTGCACGTGGTGAAGCTTTCTGGCTACAAGGAGGAGACTGCGCCGAAACATTTGTTGGCGCTACCGCAGACTCAATTCGAAATCGGATTAAGACAATCCTTCAAATGGCAGCTGTTCTTCAATATGGCGCAAGCATGCCGGTCATCAAAGTTGGTCGAATGGCTGGCCAATTCGCAAAGCCAAGAAGTAACGATATTGAAAAGCGTGGTGATGTTTCGCTTCCGGCTTACCGCGGTGATGCAGTTAATGATCTTAAATTTACAGAGCAAGCGCGCACCCCAGATCCTTCTAGGTTGGTAAAGGTTTACAACACCTCTTCAGCAACTTTGAACTTAGTTCGTGCATTTACCCAAGGCGGCTTTGCAGACCTACGACTTGTTCATGAATGGAATAAAGGATTTGTTAAGGATTCTAACGCTGGCGCAAAGTATGAAGCGCTGGCAAAAGAGATTGGTCGGGCACTTGATTTCATGCGCTCTGCTGGAATAAATCCAGAAGAGTTTAAGACCGTTGATTTCTACTCTTCCCATGAAGCGCTAATTCTTGAGTATGAAAAGGCTCTAACGAGAATCGATTCAAGGACGGGACTTCCGTATGATGTTTCAGCCCACTTTATTTGGATTGGCGAACGGACTCGTCAATTAGATGGTGCGCATATTGATTTCGCTAAGAAAGTGAAAAATCCAATTGGCGTTAAGTTAGGCCCGAAGACAACAATCGACGAGACGCTTAAGTTGATGGAAGTTCTCAATCCAGATGAAGAACCAGGACGACTAACTTTCATCACTCGCATGGGTGCAAAGAACATTAGAGCGGTTCTCCCGCCACTAGTAGATGCGGTCAAAAAGAGCGGTAGAAGCGTTCTCTGGGTCTGTGATCCGATGCATGGCAATACTTATGAATCGCCAACTGGCTTTAAGACTAGAAGTTTTGATGAAGTTTTAGATGAGGTAAAAGGTTTCTTTGAAGTTCACTTAGCAAAGGGAACCCATCCCGGCGGTATTCATATCGAGTTAACTGGAGATGATGTAACTGAGTGTGTAGGCGGCGCGGCTGAGATTTCGCACGATGACTTGGCGACTCGCTATGAGACCGCTTGTGACCCAAGACTTAACCACACCCAATCCCTAGAACTCGCTTTCCTCGTAGCCGAGATGCTGCGCGATAACAAATAGCCACTACCCTTTCGCTAACTCGAGGCGTAGGCTCCCGACGTGCTCAGCCGCTCGACCCTCAAGACTCCAATTGGCACACTCTTTCTTATCTCACATGAACACATGCTCCTTGCTTCGGGATTTTCAAATTTCAAAGAGTTGTCAAACCAATTAGAGGTAGAAGACCAAGTACGAGATTCAAAAGAAGTAAAGCGAATTCCCATCGTCTCCGACTTGATCGAGGATTACCTTCAAGGTGATTTGAAAGCTCTTGATGGAATTTCAGTAAGACAACCGGGAGAGCGATTCTCGCAATCTGCTTGGAAAGCGATGCGCAAAGTATCTCCCGGAAAAACAATTTCATATGGCGAGTTAGCAAAGAAAGCTGGCTCGCCCGATGCAGTCCGCGCCGCGGGAAGCGCCTGTGCCAGGAATTTAATTGCCCTAGTTGTGCCGTGCCATCGAATTGTTAAAACTGGGGGAGCGCTAGGAAATTATGCGTATGGCCTTGATGTAAAGGAGTGGTTACTTAGGCACGAAGGCGCTCTTAAGTAAGCGCTGAAGTACTTCTACTGCTCTCTCAATTCCTAGATCATCAACATCAAGATGAGTCACTAATCGAACATATTTAGGTCCTAGTGCGCTAACCCAAACTCCTTCTTCCCGCGCTTTCCCAGCAAATTCAGCTGCCGTCCAAGTTGCACCTGTTAGATCTAGCCCAACAATATTTGTCTCAATCTCAGCCGGGTTCACAGTCGAAGCTACGACCGAGTTGCAGGCAACTGCCAATTTCTTAGCTCGAGCATGATCTTCGCTCAATCTCGCAACATTCTTATCGAGTGCGAAATGACCAGCTGCTGCCAAGATACCAATTTGGCGCATGCCTGCTCCATAACGCTTCCGCCAAACTCGCGCCGTCGCTACTCGCTCTTTAGTTGAAATCATCAATGACCCAACGGGAGCTCCAAGCCCCTTGGATAGACAGACGCTTATCGTTTCGAAGTACTTTCCATATTCGCTAAGCGGAACTGAAGATGCGACATGGGCGTTCCAAATACGCGCACCATCGAGATGTAACTTCAGACCGAGCGGAGTTGCTAGGGAGTAGAGTCTTTTAATCTCATCAAGTGGCTGGACAGTTCCGCTGCCAAAGTTATGGGTGTTCTCAACTGCAATAGCAGTGGTTGAAACCAGGTACGGTCCAGAATCAGGGCGGGCCAGCTCTAGCGCCTGCTCAGCATTTAAAAGTCCACGCGCTGCAGTCCAGGTCCTAGTTGTGATTCCGCTAAAAGTTGCAGCAGCGCCGAGTTCGGCACGGACAATATGAGAGTTACTCTCACAGAGAAGTTCTTCGCCTGGTTTTACGAGAGTGCGAATTGCAAGTTGATTTGCTAGTGATCCGCTCGGAGTAAAAACTGCAGCTTCTTTTCCAAAGAGAGCCGCAACTCTCTCTTCAAGTGAATTTACAGTTGGGTCATCGCTATAGACATCATCTCCGACCTCTGCGTTCATCATGGCTTCACGCATCGCCTTCGATGGACGAGTTACTGTGTCGGAGCGCAGGTCAACGATCATTTGAAACCGGGGTAACTTTAGGTTGAACAATCATTATCATGGCGATGAGAACCATACTTCCGCCAAGTACTATCCGTAAAGTTAATGGCTCAGCGCCGAGCGCAACCGAGAAGAGAGCCGCAAAGACAACTTCCATAGTAAGGATTACAGCAACTTTGGTAGATGAGATCCGAGCCTGGGCCCATGTCTGGATAACGAAGGCAAAGAATGTTGCAAAGACTGCGGTGAAAAAAACTACCGACCAAACTTGAGAATCTGGCGGGGCGCTAAATCCATTTATCGAAGCTGGAATTCCTGAGACCAGAGCGCAAGTTGCGAGTTGAACAAATGTAAGTGCGTAAGCATCAAACTTCTTGCTCCATTGGCTCAGAAGGAGAATGTGTGCTGCAAACAAGAACGCAGAGATAAGAACGAAGAATTCGCCAGTTCCGATTGACCAACCGGAGACTGATAGAACTGCAAGGCCTGCAGTTGCAAGAACAATGTAGAACCAAGCTTGTTTTGTAAGCCTTTCCTTAAGGAGCAAAGCGGCAATCAGAGGAGTGAGGACAACGTAGAGACCCGTGATAAAGCCGGTGATCGCAGGGGTAGTTCGATCCAAACCGAGAGTTTGAAAGATATAACCAAGACCAAGCGCTGTTCCAATCACCGACCCCTTTGTGAAAATCTCACGATTGAGTCGAGTGATTACGCGCGGATTAGCAAGCAACATCACAAGTGAAGCAACTAAGAACCTAGATAACAAAAAGCTGTAGACATCTTGCTGATCCAATATGTCTTTCATCCAGACAAAAGAGATTCCCCACATAGCAGCAACAGCAAGAAGCGCCCAAGGCGCAAGCACCAGCGCCACTATTTATCCCGCATCTTCTTCAAGAGCACGACCTCACGACCATGCTCAGGTTCCTCACCCGGCGTTTCAAGAATTAGTGGTGCATTTACAACAGCTGGGTGCGCTAGCAACTCTTCAAAAGGCTTAGTACCAACTTCGCCCTCACCTAAATTTGCGTGGCGATCTTTTAGTGAGCCAAGAACATCCATTGAATCATTTGCATGAATTAGTTGGATTCGCTCTTTACCCGCAATTTCAACGAGAAGATCTAGCGTTGCTTTCATTCCACCTTTTGACTTTATATCGTGCCCCGCAGCAAAGACATGGCAGGTATCGAGGCAGACTCCGACTTTTGGATGCCACTCGAGAGCTTCGAAGTAGTTTTTCAAATCATCAAGTTTCTTAACTAGTGATTGACCTTGACCGGCAGTTGGTTCCAGTAAAAGCCAAGGATCTTCATCGCCAAGCTTCTCAAGAATTGGCATCACACCTTTTTTAATCTGCTTCCATGCCTTCGGCACATGAGTTTCATCAACTGCCGAGCCGGTATGTATGACGACACCAAGGGCGCCAATCTCGCGGCCACGCTTTAGCGAGTAAGCGGTAGAGGCGACCGAATTCTTATATGTGGCTTCAGTCGGAGAACCAAGATTGATTAAGAAAGGAGCATGAACATATGTTTCGATATCAAGTTCAGCGGCCTTACTTCTAAATGCCTCATCTGCTTCAGGGTTTGAATCTGGCATCGCCCAACCACGAGGATTTGAGGCAAAAACTTGGATCGCCTCAGCCTTTATAGTTGTTGCGTACTGAATTGAACGTTTCGCCATTCCACCTGAGGTTGGAACATGCGCACCGATACGTGGTTGCGTGGCCTTCTTATTCACCACCTCACCCTACTGTGATTGTCACAGTGGAGCCACGCTTTACCTTGCTTCCTACTTTAGGTGCGATATTTGTTACAACCTTGTTCTTCTTAGCCCCAACTTTCTTGACAGTCACTTTCAATTCAAGATCTTTGAGTGCGGCAACTGCCTTCGCTTCGCTAAGTGCAAATAGATTGGGAATAAATACAAACTCAGTTCCCTTAGAAACTATTAACGTTATCTTTCCGCCCTTATCAGCCTCACCACTTCCGGGTGTCTGAGAAACGACCGCGCCCGCAGGTAAGTCCTCACTGAATATATATTTGGTATCAACTTCAAAGCCAGCTTCAACCAATTCATTGAGCGCTTGCTCACCGCTCTTACCTTTGTAATCTGCAAGTGCAATCTGCTCGACGCCCTTTGAAATATAGAGAGTTAGCGAGGTATCACGTTTTACGCGCTCACCACTTATAGGCGCGGTTCTCATTATGAGTCCCTTTTTGATATCAGCCGAGAACTCTTCAATAATTTCGCCCACAACAAGTTTGTTCTCCTCAATCAAACTCTGAGCAACATCAGGCTTTAGCCCAACCAAATCTGGAATTATGAAACGCTCTTTTCCTTTTGAGACAGTAACGCTTACAACGCCATTTGGATCGACTCGGCCTCCACCAGCTGGACTTGAGTTGATGATCTTGCCTTCTGCTACATCCTCACTAAATTCCTCTTTATCTACCTCTAAATTGATTCCTAAGTCAGATAACTCTGCCTTTGCATCCTTTACCGTGTAACCAGCAAGTGATGGGACTTGGACTTTGGAGCCGGGACCTGCAAAGACATACCAAGCGGTCGTTATGAGAGCGAGTGCAAGTAGCGCTGCAATTCTGCGGTTGCGCTGGACACGAGGGGAAACTTTTCGACTTGGCTTTTCTTTCTTTTCTTTGGCCACTTCGCTCTCCTTCTTAACTTCAGGTGATGGAACGGTTTTCTCTTTACGGTTTGTCTTGGAACGCTCCCTTACAGGGGACTTAATCGGTATGGGAGGCAGATCAAGTTCAAGACTGAGTTGGCGCTTACGCGGATCGAGCTTCTCAGAGAGCTTTCGTAACTCCTCTAGGAAAGCTGCGCCATCTACGGGACGCTTATCTGGATTTACATCGGTTGCCCGTAACACCAACGCATCAACTTCGGGAGTGATTGCGCTATTTAAAGTAGAAGGAGCGGGAATCCGATCATTTACATGGCGGATAGCAATTTGAACCGGGTCTTCTCCTTGGTATGGCTTCTCGCCAGTTAGAAGTTCGAAGAGAACAATTCCAAGTGAATAGATATCGCTTCTTGCATCAGCGATACCACGCTGAACTTGTTCAGGGGAGAGATATGAGACGCTACCGAGAATTACGCTTGATTCAGCAGTCATCGTGCTACCTAATAGCGCACCTCTTGCTAACCCAAAGTCTGCAATCTTTATCCGACCCTCTTTAGATACCAAGATGTTCTCTGGCTTTATATCTCTATGAACAATTCCCAATTTATGCGCAGCCGCCAGCGCACTTGAAACCGGCATGATTATCGGAAGGACTTTTTCAATCGACAGTCGACCTTGCTCTACTAAATAATCTCGAAGCGTCGCTCCTTCGATTAACTCCATAACTATGAAGACACAAGGAGTTCCACCTTGATTCCAACCTTGATCCAAAACCGCAACGATATTTGGGTGTGAAAGAGAAGCCGCCGCTTTTGCTTCACGGATAAATCGCTCGACAAATTTCTCATCTTGCGCAAGGTGCGGATGCATGATTTTTACAGCGACCTGTCGATCAAGCCTTAGATCTAGAGCAGCATAAATTGTCGCCATTCCACCTGAGGCAACGATGCGATTTAACTTATAGCGACCATCAATTACTTCGCCAGTTAAATCAGACACAGCGCAATTTTAGATGAAGAAGTTCCCATCGACTCGGATAGTGGCGCAGTCGCGAGTGTTCTCTTTTTGAAAGTGCTCCTGCTCACGCAATTGCCAGACGCGCATCTCAGTTTCAAGGTAATCGCCATCTCGGTTTAGGACTCTTTGTAAACCAACTTCGCTCTCAACTTCAATCCAAATGGCTTCATCTGTGAATTTACGAGTCACTTTCTGGCCAGAACCCACACCTTCGAGAATTAAAAGGCTTGGTAGAGGCACAGAAGTGAAATCGCCGAAGCCTTTTTTGAGCCAGTCATATTTGCGGTAGCTAAAAGGCTTGCCTTGAGAGATTGGCGTAAGTATTTGTTGGGTAAGAGTTCTAGCGAGCTGAACGGTGAGCGCATCTTCCCAGCCGTTGTATAGATCATCCATATGAATGGTTGTGACTGGACCAATTGAAAAAGATTCTGCAATGCGCCGCGCAAGTGTTGTTTTACCGGAGCCCGCAGGGCCATCAATGGAGATGGTTTTTATATTAGGAGACTTCTGTTCGGTTTTTGCTATTCGATCAAGAATCTCTTCGAGCGAGGGATTCTTCATTTCCGAAGTTGCAGCCAGCGTATCCAGCCATAAACAGCAACTAGCGTAAATACCGAATAGAGAACTCCGGTGAAGAAGTACTCCTGGCGTGTGTAGTGCCAAGTTCCAAACACATTAATCACAAACCACATAACCCAAGTTTCATTTCGCTGCATAACCATGATTACTTGCGTTAGTGCGCTAGAGACAAGCAATAGCGAATCAGGCCACGTTGCAGCAGCTCCAACATTTGAAAGTAGGGGAGCTGTGATGGCCCAGAGAGCAAGAAGAGAAGCGATCCAGATGATTCGCTCGCGTTTGCTCATGTATCTAGGTTCAACGCCGGAGGGCTTCCAACCAAACCAACCCCAAATTGCAGCGGCGATAAAGATCAGTTGCAGGATTGCGCTAGCAAAAAGTTCTACGTTGTAGAAGAAGAGGGCATAAAGCGAGCTGCTTACTACCCACCATGGCCAAGCCCAGCGCGTTCCTCGAGCTCCCAGGATTACCGCGATTAGTGAGGTAATCACTGAAGCTAATTCGAGGTATGAGACTTCGTATCCCCAAGCTGTGAAGAATGTTTTCATTATTAACCCCTTTCCAATTCGCATTATCGAACTGGTACGACGGTCGACCCGAAGGTCCTCTCAGCCAACTTTTGGCTCCCGATTGAGATGAAGATTAACATAAGCCGTGCTCAAGTTCGCATATTTCGCGATGCTAATTTTTACTGTAGTGGGCTCTTTTTGGTTAGAGATTTTCCTTAAAGTTGGTGTATTGCGCAGAGTGAAACGGGTAGCGCTAAGCATCTTGCCGGTCGCGCTAATTTTCTTGGTTTGGGATTACTACGCAGTCTCTGCCGGGCATTGGTGGTTTGATGAGAACCAGGTAGTCGGAATCTTTGGACCAAAGGGCATTCCACTTGAGGAGTTTCTCTTCTTTATTGTGGTCCCGCTCGCTTCGCTCTTAACAATTGAGGCAGTTCGTACCCAGAAGCGCCATTGGAAATTTGGTGATGAGTCATGACATATACCGAACTTGCCTTGGTGAGCGTGCTTTTAGTTGTCTTAGTGGATTTATTTGTATTGAAAACTCGATTGTTAACACGTAAAGGCTATTGGACTGCTTATGCAATCATCGTATTCTTTCAATTAATCACGAATTGGTGGCTTACATCAAGAAAAATCTTGAGCTATAGCGAAGAAGCAATTATTGGATGGAGGATTGCATCAGCTCCAGCTGAAGATTTACTCTTTGGTTTCTCAATGGTCACTTTAACAATGGCGCTCTGGATTTATTGGGGTCGGCGCGGAATCCAGAGAACTTAACGAGCTTTTACCGCTCTTAGCCAAGCAGGTAGGGCAACGCTTAATCGTCTCCAGGTTGAAGTCTTAGCTCTTCTCTCAAAGACTTGAAAATCAATCCGCTCTACTTCATCAACGATTCCACAATAGAGCTCACTTGCTGCTTCTATACAGGGACGAGATTCGGGGGATAGGAGTGAGATTCCTTCGTTAGCGGCGCGCTGTAGATCACGGACTCGCTGGATTTGAAACTTAAGCGCTTCGATTATTTGCGGGGTGAGTATGCGTTGCTCAAGCATTTCTCTATCAACTCCGAATCGCTTCAATTCATCAAGTGGAAGGTAGACCCGGCCTCGTTCTAAATCTTCGCCGACATCGCGGATGAAGTTTGCTAATTGAAAGGCGATTCCGAGCTTCTCCGCAGCCGCCAGCGCCTCTTTCTCACGCCCCTTTAAAGTTCCAAGAATGGGAACCATCTGCAGTCCAATTACAGCAGCAGAGCCATACACATATTCCAGTAGCGCATCGAATGACTCATATTCTCTTACATCTAAGTCCATCGCCATTGAGT
>Ga0194124_10001585_pt1 | contig 28061 bp, 30 predicted proteins | sample TA2KigCas0mmetaG_FD_148605 | JGI IMG/M metagenome (GOLD analysis project Ga0194124, IMG submission 148605) | Freshwater microbial communities from Lake Tanganyika, Tanzania - TA2015031 Kigoma Deep Cast 0m | ecosystem: Environmental > Aquatic > Freshwater > Lake | place: Tanzania: Lake...
AAAACAACTTTTCGGAGCTGCTCTTCTTCGTTCAGTCGGGTTCTTACTGGCAAAACGTCCAGGCTATGCATTAGATGAAATTGCTGCCGTTTCCCTGGTACTGGCGCAACCTCAAGATTTAATCCGAGCTCGTAAAGCCCGAAAGGCGGTGCGTTTACTTTCGTCTAGAGTTATTTCTCACTTCGTTCCGCCAAGAGGCACTCAACTAGCTTTAACCATTGATCGAGCGCGAGATGCTCTCATTCGAAGTTGGCGGCAAAGTTCGCTCCAAGTTAAACGTGACAACTTAGCGCAGTATTCAAATAAATCATCATTAGATTTTAGTGATGAAGTTGCCGACAATTCCGGGGTATTGAACTGGTCAGATCACCATCAATCGTTACAACGATTAGAAATCGACCAATTCTTACCGCTTCTATAATAGTTTTCTTCATCTCGTTGCTTGCCTTCCGCGAGAGATTCTTTGATTTGGTAGGCGGCGCACTACCTATCACGCCAGATAGTGGAATCTCCCTCTTAACTCAATACGCAAACTCTTGGCATGCAGTCGGATTGGGATCGAGTGTGAATATGCCCCCCTGGATTGCTTTTCTAGGTTTAACTTCAATAGTTTCTTTTTTCAATGCAAAACTCTTAATTTCATTTCTATTGGTATTGGCGATTCCATTGGCATTTTTTGGCGCCTATCGGTTGGCTAGAAAATTCACAGAACTGCATTACCTCGCCTTAGGTGCAGCTCTTCTATATTCAATGGCCCCAGTCGTAATTGGCTCTTTGAATTCGGGCAGGCTGGGAACAATCATGTTGTCCGTCATCGGACCATGGATTGTCAGATCCCTTTTAGGGCTGGAAGCTCTAGAGCTACTTGGTTGGCGCAGAACTTGGCGAATGGCCTTTCTAATGTCTCTAGTTTTTGCCTTTTCACCAATCGCTTTTCTAGTTATTTTTATCTGGCAATTTATTCTTGCGATTCTAGATGTTGTTTCATTCAATAAAGGCGGGTTCTCAAAAACCGTTTTCGACGACAGAAACTCTCGGCGAATTGCTATTTTGGGCACCCCATTTGTTATCTGTGCACCGTGGTCAATCGACTTAGTCCTTCACCCTTCTAGATTCCTACTTGACCCTGGGTTGGCGCTCGGTGGCGGGAACGTTGCATCAATTATTTTGGCCAATCCTGGCGGCGTTGGTTCACCACCGCTCTGGTTAATTTCTCCAGTTTTAGCAATTGCTTTGATTTCACTCTTCGTGAGCAAGGTCGCACGCTTCGGTGAGGTATCCATATTTTTCATCGGCTCTGCGATGATTTTCGGAAGCCAAACTGTTGCAGGACACGGCAGCCTGATATCAACGCCATTGTGGGTTGGCAGCTTGCTGGTAATTCCGACATTAGTTTCCATATTGGCCGGCGTCATCATGATTGATAACTATCTGCCGAAAATTTCAGAGAGTCCAATTGACTATCGACATTTGCTAATGGGATTTGTCTCGCTCCTCTCCATATTTTCATTAAGCGCCTCGATGTTTTGGTGGATATTCACCGCATCTAGCGCGCCGCTACAAAGCAAAACTAAAGATGCACTTCCCGCATTCTTAACCGTAAGCGCACAAACCAACGAACGTTTCAAGACTCTTGTTATCCGTTCCTCAAACAACGAAACAAAGTTCTTCATTGCCAGGGATAGCGATATACGTCTTGGCGAACCAGACGTTATCGTTGGATTATCACAAGAAGTCGATCAAGCAATCTCAGAGTTAGTTACTGGGGCTGGAATTGATGCAAGTAAGGTCCTAGCGGCAAATGGCATAAGTTATGTCTTTTTGGCTCGTCCCATAAATGAAGATTTGGCGCGTAGTATTGATGGTGTTGGCGGATTTGCTAGAGCTTCTAAGACTGATGAGGGAATAACCTGGAAAGTTAGCGAAGCGCTACCTCGCATACTTTTTATATCGGATAGTGGAGAACGATTAGCAATTCCAAGCGACGAACTAGAAGCCTCAGGTGTCTTAAGTACCGCTGGTAAATTAATCATTACCGAAAAATTTGACTCACGTTTGAGAGTAACGCTCAATCAAGAGACGATAAGAGCGACCAGGTCTGAGTCTGGAACACCCGTCTTTGAGATTTCATCCCCTGGTGAATTTCGAATTTTTCACGATTCCACATCAAGGAGAGCCTGGATTTCCATTCAGATATTCGCCTTCTTCACTCTCATTGTTTTGGCACTGCCTGCTCGGCGACGCAGAGGCGATATTCGAATAGAGGAGCTCTCATGAAAGAAAGTAGAGCTGCTATTTCATTATTAATCTTCATAATCACCGCACATGTGGCATTTTTACTACCGGAATCAGAAGTCTCAAGAGCCAAGGAAATTAGTAGAAGTTACTCTGTCACAACTTGTCCTGGTCCGATAAACGATTCTAAATTGACAACCTTACTGCCTGCTCAATCAGTGGGCGTGAGAGATTTGAGCCGTAAAGCTTCTGGTTTTTCAGAGCTAAATGTAGGGAATCCCACCAATCTAAAACGTGCCATAGTCGTAGCCGGAAATCCAAATGACAGCATCACAATTCAATCAAAAAATTCTAAATGGACGGCGGCAGCTCTATGCGGATCCGGTGAGGAAAATTCCTGGTTTGTCGGTGGAACTGCTGATGTTACTAGTCGTGGCAAAGTGATTTTGGTCAATAGTGGATTAAGCGACGCTATAGTCGAAGTTACCGTATTTAATGAAACTGGCCCGCTCACACCAGACAGCATCACTGTCAAAGCGCTAAGTGAAAAAATTCTACGAGTCGATTCACTAGATCCTGGCTCATCACAACTAGTTTTATCAACGTCAAAACTATCGGTGGGCGAGTTACAAGTTATCTACTTGATGAGCGAACAAAGGGCTTGCGAAATCTAGGTGGAGATTTTGTCTCTTCCATAAGCGAGCCAGAAACTAGCCAAATAATACCTGGGCTATTGTCTAAGTACGGAGCGACGGGCAAGTTAAAACATACGATTCGCATAATGAATGTGGCTGACGTAGAGAGTTCTGCCTCCGTTGAAATCATCTCTTCTGATGGTGTTTATGTACCAGTGGAACTAAGCGAGATAAGGTTGAATTCTCGTCAAGTCAGAGAAATTGAATTGGTTGATTTAGATTTAGGCCGAACTAATTTTGGCTTGAAAATTGAATCGGAAACGCCTTTTGTGGCATCAGTATTGACGGAATTAAAGAGCAGCAATATTTTAGATTTTACTTGGTCTATTCCTGCTAACCCATTAAATGAAATTGGATTTAATCTTTATGGTCTTGAACCAATCCTCACATTGATCGGAGAGAAAATTGATGCAACAGTTGAAATAAGAAATCGCGATGGAAAGAACGTCACAAAGAATATAGCAGGGGAGGAAATTGTAAATTGGCAGTTTCCAGCTAATTCAAGAATAGTGAGAATCATCAATAGAACTCGGGCTAGAGCTGCCCCCTAACCTGGATTAGCAACGATGGTTTGACGCATCTCTCACTTAATCAGGCAGCCTCTTTGGAGAGCGCCACCAGACCAATTGCCGACATTTCGGTAATTCAGTCACGCTAATAGTGAGATTCCCACAATTTTAAAGAGTTGCGACTAATCTGCCGACATGCGCGATCAAGAGCCGGTGAGACCAAGCGGCAGTGGCCGTACTTGCTCCAAAAGTAGTTGTCGTCAGCCGGCAGCCAGAACTTTGATTTACATTTATGCTGAATCGACGGCTGTCTTAGGCCCGCTCTCGACATTTGCCGAACCTCATACTTTTGACTTTTGCGCCAACCACAGTGAGAGATTGACAGTTCCGAAGGGTTGGAATGTGATTAAACACGAATCAGGTGGCACCGCGGAACCTTCTCCAGAAGATTTAATGGCAATCGCTGATGCAGTTCGAAATGTGGCTAAAGTGAATCAGTCTGCACCTGACAAGACGCCAGAAGTTGGTAGACGTGGTCATTTGAGAGCAATACCTAACCCAAAAGATTGATGGAACTTGTAGATCGAATTATCAAGGCTTATGACATTCGCGGCCTGGTAGATAGCGAGCTTACTCTGGATTTCGCGTTCGCAGCTGGCATTGCCTTCGCCTCTTTTCTCGAAATGAAAAAGGAACCTGGAACCGTGGTCATTGGTGAAGATATGCGACTCTCTTCACCTGAACTGGCAACTGCATTCACCAATGGACTCATATCGCAAAGTTTTGATGTTATCCGAATTGGATTAGCAGCAACTGATCAACTTTATTTCGCTTCTGGTTCAAAAAATCTTCCGGGTGCGATGTTCACCGCAAGCCATAATCCAGCTGAATATAACGGGATAAAACTCTGTCTAAGCGGGGCTCGCCCCATTGGTCAAGATTCTGGTTTAAGTTGGATCCGCGAATCAATCAGAAACGGCGCTTCCATGTCGCTCCGAAATTCTGGAAAAGTTACTGAAGTATCTATGCTAAATGAATATGTAGATTTTTTGTTTTCTTTTTTTCCTGCCGAAACTTTTGCGAAAGATTTTAAGAAGCGCTCTATCTCAATTGCGATTGATGCTGGTAATGGCATGGGGGGTTATACCGCCCCTACTGTAATGTCGAGAATCAATGCAGATGTTCATCCGCTCTACTTCGAGCTTGATGGAACCTTTCCTAACCACGAAGCGAATCCGATAGAGCCCAAGAACTTAATTGATTTGCAATCACTAGTGCGCAAACGTAAGGCAGATATCGGATTAGCCTTTGATGGCGATGCCGATCGATGCTTTCTAGTTGATGAAACGGGCAACTTAGTTGATCCTTCTGCACTTACGGCGTTGATAGCAGCGCGAGAACTTTCTCGTTACCCGGGCTCAACAATTATCCATAATTTGATATGTTCACGAGCGGTTCCAGAAACTATAAGAGAATTTGGCGGAACTCCCCTACGAAGCCGAGTCGGTCATTCATTCATTAAGGCGTTGATGGCGGAATCTGGCGCGGTTTTTGGTGGCGAACATTCTGGCCATTTCTATTTTAAAGATTTTTGGAGCGCTGACTCGGGTATGTTGGCGGCGCTACATGCAATTGCGGCGCTCCTTGATTCTGGGAAACCACTCTCGAAGCTCCTTTCTCCTTTTAATCGATATAAAAGTAGCGGTGAATTGAATACAAGAGTCAAGGATCAGAAAGCTGCGCTAAATAACGTCAAGAATTATTTTATTAACTCATCAAACCCTATAGACATAGATGAACTAGATGGACTTACTATCACATCAGAAATGTGGTGGATTAATCTCAGACCTTCAAATACTGAACCACTCTTACGCCTAAATGTGGAAGCAAAGACTGCTGATGTCACTGAGAAGCTAGTCGATCAAGTTCTCGATATCTTGAAAAGGCAGTAAACTCCAGCCCTCGAGAAAAATCAGAGAGTCAAGGAGTTTTGTGAGCGCCAATTTACCCAAATATGAAATCGCAGATAGCACTTTAGCGACAATCGGCAAAAAGAGAATTGAATGGGCACATAGAAATATGCCCGTACTAGCCCAGATACGGGAACGCTTCGCAAAAGAGAAACCTTTCAAGGGCGTGCGATTTTCAGCCTGCATGCATGTAACAACTGAGACTGCTAATTTGATGCGCACTCTAGAAGCTGGAGGAGCCCAACTTGCTCTCTGTGCTTCAAATTCACTCTCTACCCAAGACGATGTTGCAGCTTCTCTCGTCCATGATTTTGGGATAAGCGTCTTTGCCAAAAAGGGGATAGATAGAGACGGTTACTACAGACATATAAATTCAGCGTTAGATATTTCGCCCAATCAAGTTTTCGATGATGGTTGCGATTTGGTAAATACTCTTCATACAACTCGCACGGAATTACTGCCAGAAGTTGCTGGTGGTTGCGAGGAAACCACGACTGGCGTCATTCGCCTCTCACAAATGGCAAAAGACGGTGCACTGAAGTTTCCGATGATTACAGTAAACGATACCGATACAAAGCATATGTTCGATAATAGGTACGGAACTGGCCAATCAACCATGGATGCAATTTTCCGAGCCACCAATCAATTAATTGCTGGAAAAGTATTTGTCGTTGCTGGCTTTGGATATTGCGGCAAGGGTGTAGCAGATCGTGCTCGTGGATTAGGCGCTGACGTTGTTATCACCGAAGTAGATCCCACAAAAGCGCTCGATGCCTTGATGCAAGGCTTCCGTGTCATGCCTATGAAAGCGGCCGCTAGAATCGGCGATATTTTTATTACCGTTACGGGTAATCGCACCATCATTTCTAAGGAACATTTCGAACTTATGAAAGATGGAGCAATACTTGCTAATGCTGGACATTTCAATATTGAAATTGATGTCGAATGGCTAGAGAAAAATACTAAGAAGAATCCACAAATTCGACATGCAACTGATGAATATCAGATATCAAATGGAAATCGAATTCTCTTAATTGCCGAAGGTCGACTAGTTAATCTTGGAGCCGCTGAAGGAAGTCCTGCTGCCGTGCTAGATATGTCATTTGCAAATCAAGCGCTTGCTGCCGAGTGGCTACTTAAAGAAGCTGGAAGCCTAAAGCCAGGCGTACACGAAGTACCGAAAGCTATAGATAAAGAGATTGCTCGTTTGAAGTTGAAGAGTATGGGTGCCGAGATTGATAATTTGACCTCAGTCCAGGAGGATTATTTGAATTCTTGGGAGCATGGCAGCTAATGACATCAGTTCTCGTTATCGATGATGATCAGGATCTTGCGGAAATGTTGGGCATTGTTCTTAATGGTGTCGGCATGGAAGTGGACTTAGTAAGTCGCGGCGACGAAGCAATAGAAGTATTCAAAAATAGTCAGCCAGATTTAGTCTTGTTAGACATCATGCTTCCTGGCGCGGATGGAATCGAAGTATGTAAGGCGATTCGAAAGCAATCTTCACGTGTTCCAATTGTCATGTTAACTGCCAAAAGCGACACCCATGATATTGTCAAAGGTTTAGAAGCTGGTGCCGATGATTACATGGTTAAGCCGTTTAAGCCATCAGAACTAGTAGCCCGAATTAGAACTCGGTTGCGACGTGTTGGCGGTGATATAAAAGGAAATCTACTGATTGGTGATTTATCAATCGACATAGTTGAACACTCAGTAGTCCGGAATGGAAAGGAGATTCCATTAACTCGATTAGAGTTCGACTTACTGGTTGCTCTAGCAAAAGAATCAGGACGCGTTTTTACCCGCGAGGCACTCCTTGGGGAAGTCTGGGGATATCACCATTCAACAGATACTCGGTTAGTGAACGTACATATTCAGCGATTACGCTCCAAGATTGAGCATGAGCCAGAAGAGCCTCAGATTATTCTGACGGTACGTGGCGTTGGCTACAAGGCGGGCGGATCCGGCGTTAAAGCTTAGAAGATGAAGCTACTTAATAAGTTCATCTCGGGATTTCGCAGATCATTATTTCTTAAAGTTTTTAGCCTATCCGCAGTTGTTTCACTTGTGTTAATCACGGCTATCGGATCCACTCTTTATAACAGGCTGGAAGATGGCATCTATAAGGACAAAATCGCTTCATCTATTTCGGAAGGTCGCGCGGCCATTCAATTTGCAAAATATCGTTTCACGATTGAATCTTTAAATGCAAAACCTAATTTCAGCTCACTTGCTGAAGAGATTGTTAAATCTACAAATGTGAGCGCCGCAGAATCAGGTAGAGAAGTAGTCCTAATCCAAACCAAAGGACTGAAGCTAAGAGGAGTTCCCGCAAGTTTGACCTCCAATTTCTTACAACCCGAATCGGTCCCCAAAACTTTCCGCAAAGCAACTTTGAAGAGCGATGAACTTACTTGGGAGAGAGGCACGCTAAGTTATGTAAATAAGCTTGAGTTACCTGGATTATTTGTAGGAGGAGTTCTAGATATTCCTAAGCTGGGCAAATACGAGATGTATATGGCCTATGACTTCGTTGCACAAGAAAGAAGTGTAAATCTCATAGGAAGATCACTTTGGGTTACCGGATTTTTACTTTTGATTCTGATTCTTTTGACTGCATCTTTTGTACTCCGCATATCTGTTAAACCAATTCGAATAGCAGCCGAAATCGCAGAGTCAATTACTACTGGAGATTTAAAGAGTCGCATGACAGTACGAGGTGAAGATGAGACAGCACGGCTTGGTATCGCCTTTAATCAAATGGCAACTACTCTGGCTGAGCAAATTAGCCGTCTTGAAAACCTATCCCGCATTCAACAGCGATTCGTCTCAGATGTATCACACGAATTAAGGACGCCCTTGACCACGATACGTATGGCGGCTGATGTGATAAGCGGATCTAGAGCAACCTTTGAACCTAATGTTGCTCGAAGCGCTGAATTACTTCAGTCCCAAATTGAAAAATTTGAACAGTTACTTCAGGATCTTTTGGAGGTAAGCAGATTTGATGCGGAAGCTGCTACTTTGAATTTCACGAAATTAGACTTAAATGTCGTCGTTAAAAAGTGTATCGCTGATCTCGCGCCGGTAGCCGGCGAAAGAGGGGCCGAAATCAATCTCCTTACTAATAGCGAAAGAACTCTGATTGATGGAGATTCCAGAAGACTCGAGCGAATTATTAGAAACCTTCTAAATAATGCCATAGACCACTCAGAAGGTGGACCCATTGATATTACTTTGGCAGAAAATGAATCGGCTGTTTCGTTAGGTGTTAGGGACTACGGAATAGGTATCCAGAAGCAATATTGGAATCGCGTTTTTGATCGCTTTTGGCGCGCTGATCCATCGAGATCTCGAGAGAGAGGTGGCACTGGGCTTGGACTTTCTATCGCTCAAGAGGATGCGATTCTCCACGGAGGCGATATCAAGGTCTGGGGTGAGATCGGAAAGGGTGCAAATTTTGTGCTCACAGTTCCGAAAACGGCAGGAACACCTATTGGAAGTTATCCGCTAAATCCGTCCCCAGACGCTCCTTAAGATTAACAATTTCCAAAAATATTTTTTCACGAAATGAAATTTCCGAAGAAATATTTCTGTGCAATAACTATTTATCTAATCTATGTCTCGAGGTATAAGAACTCTAATCTTTCCACCAGCCTGTATGAATTGCGGCTCCCCGAATTTTGATATTTGCCTTGCATGCAAAAAGCTTCCGAGGCCAAAACCTAGTTTTCTAATGGGGGAGAACTTTCCAATTGCCTCCAGTTTGCCCTACGGCGAAGTAACGGGAAAGTCATTGCTCTTAGCCAAGGAAAATGGGTTAATTTCGGCACAGAAATTCTTCGTAAACGCACTTTTAGAAACTTCAATTAATCATTTTAAAATAGAGCACCCCATTTCTATTGTGCCCATTCCTTCGCAACGTAAATCTGTTGGGCGCTGAGATTTTGATTCTATGAAAGAGATCGCAAAATTTATTTTGCGAGATCCAGATTTGAAGACCGATATAGAATTAATAGAGGCACTTAAAATTATAAGACCAGTTTCCGATCAGAGTTTTTGTTTCGGAAGAAGAGTGGTATCGATAACTTGAGAAAGCGCTCAGAGTAAACAATGCAAGAACTAGCAAGGCGATATTAGTTATCGATGATTTTATATCCACAGGTAGCACCTTACGAGAGGCGATACGTGCGCTTAAACAGAGAAATCTGATAGTTATTGGGGCAGCGACTGCATGTGCAACTCAACGCAGACTGGCAATAGGATAGGGCGATTAGTAATCGTCAGGAAAGGTCGGAACGTGGCAGCGCTGCTTGACAAAATTCTTCGTGCTGGCGAAGGCCGAGCACTTAAACAACTTTTTAAAGTTGCTGAATCAGTCAACTCGCATGAATCTACTTTTGCGTCAATGAGCGGTGCTCAGCTTCGTGAGATGACCGAAAAAAATTTAAGAAGCGATTTTCCGATGGCGAAACTCTAGATGATCTGCTGCCTGAAGCTTTTGCAGTTGTAAGGGAGGCATCTAAGAGAACTCTTGGACAGCGTCACTACGATGTTCAAATAATGGGCGGTGCTGCTCTTCATCGAGGAAATATCGCAGAGATGAAGACCGGTGAGGGTAAAACTCTAGTTGCAACGTTGCCAGCTTATCTAAATGCGCTAAGTGGCGATGGTGTTCATATTGTTACGACAAATGATTATTTGGCAGAACGTGATAGCGAATGGATGGGTCGAATCCACCGATTCCTCGGACTTAAAGTCGGAGTGATCCTCGCTTCCATGACGCCACAAGAGCGACGTGAACAGTACGGTGCTGACATCACTTACGGCACAAATAATGAATTTGGATTTGATTACCTTCGTGACAACATGGCTTGGTCGTTAGCTGATTGCGTACAGCGAGGTCACAATTTTGCTATCGTGGACGAAGTAGACTCGATTCTTATAGATGAAGCAAGAACGCCATTAATTATTAGCGGACCCGCAGATAAAGCAACAAAATGGTATGTAGAATTTGCAAACATTTCCGCAAGGCTTGTGCGTGGGGAACATTACGAAGTTGATGAAAAGAAACGAACAGTTGGCATTCTTGATGCTGGCGTTGCCAAAGTTGAAGAATTTTTCAAGATTGACAATCTTTATGAATCTGTAAACACACCACTAATTGGTTACTTGAATAACGCTTTAAAGGCGAAAGAACTCTTCAAGAGAGATAAAGATTATGTAATCATGAAGGGGGATTTATTAATTGTTGATGAACACACCGGTCGAGTGCTCGCCTTTGGACGTCGTTACAGTGAAGGATTACATCAAGCTCTAGAAGCTAAGGAAAAAGTTGAAATTAGAGATGAAAATCAAACACTCGCGACGATAACTCTCCAGAACTACTTCCGCATGTACGAAAATCTATCTGGTATGACCGGTACAGCCATGACCGAGGCAGCAGAATTGATGCAAATTTATCGCCTAGGAGTAATTCCTATTCCCACAAATAGACCGATGACTCGCATTGACCAATCTGATTTAGTTTACAAAACCGAAACCTCAAAATTCGAAGCGGTCGCTGACGATATTGCTGAGCGTCACCGAAAAGGCCAACCGGTCTTAGTTGGAACCGTAAGTGTCGAGAAGTCAGAATATCTATCTCAAGTATTACGTAAGCGTGGCGTAACACATGAAGTTTTAAATGCTAAACAGCATGAACGCGAGGCGGCGATTATTGCTCGAGCTGGCACTAGAGGCGCCGTAACGGTCGCGACTAACATGGCTGGTCGCGGTACTGACATCATGCTCGGAGGCAACCCTGAATTCATGGCTGATTTTGAATTACAACGCCAGGGAATTTCACCGGTGGAAAACGCGGATGAATATGAGCGGCTCTGGCCAAATGAGATTGCGCGACAGAAGGCAGCCGTAAAAGAAGCGCACGAACAAATTGTTGGCCTCGGAGGCTTATATGTCCTAGGAACTGAGAGGCACGAGTCTCGCAGAATCGATAATCAGCTGCGTGGTCGATCGGGACGCCAAGGTGATCCAGGAGAATCTAGATTTTACCTTTCACTACAAGATGATTTGATGCGTCGTTTCAACTCAGCGCTCGTCGAACGATTTTTGACTGCAGCTGGCATTCCAGAAGACACGCCAATTGAATCAAAAATGGTTTCCAATGCCATTAAGTCTGCGCAAACCCAAGTTGAATCTCAAAATTTTGAGGTAAGAAAAAATGTCTTGAAATATGACGATGTGATGAATCGTCAGCGTGAAGTGGTTTACGCCGAGCGTCGCGAAGTTCTCGAAGGAGCCGACTTGAACGAGCAAGTCCGCACTTTTATTGAGGACACGATTAGGGGATACGTAACGGTAGCCACATCAGAGGGATATCCCGAGGAGTGGGATTTAGAGAAACTATGGACCGTATTAAAGGCAATTTATCCAATCTCGTTCACAGTTGAAGATCTTGAGAAAGAAGTGGGTGGTCGGACTGGTTTCGATCAAATCTTCCTAGCGGAGAGAATCGTCACCGATATTTTGAGTGCATATGAGAAACGTGAAGCAGAACTTGGCAGTGAAGTTATTAGTGAACTCGAGAGAAAAATTCTGCTCTCTGTTTTAGACAGAAAGTGGCGCGAACATCTCTATGAAATGGATTATTTACAAGAGGGTATTGGGCTTAGAGCGATGGCGCAACGAGATCCGCTTGTCGAATATCAGAAAGAGGGATATGACCTATTTGCAGCGATGATAGAGGCAATGAAGGAGGAAGTTGTTGGATTCCTGTTTAATGTTGAAGTCAAAGTCGAAAATTCTAAGGTGGAAGTTAAAGGTGTAACTGAGAAATCAACTACCGATAATCTTCAATATTCAGCTCCTTCTGAAGACGGCGTCGTCGCAACAAATGGGATTTCCCGAAACTCGCCTTGTCCTTGTGGGTCGGGTAAAAAATACAAACGCTGCCACGGCGCATCATAATAATTCGAATTCAGTACATAACCATCTTCTATCGACACCCTCAAACCTGGTTACAAGCGCTCGGATTTTCTTACTGACTTTTAGAGTAGCAACTACCTCAATGGCGCCAACACAGTACTGTGCTTTAATTGACATCGCACCTCGTTCTAAGATGAGAAAGGCGCTCATTCAGGTAGCCCAGCGATTCAGTGAGTAATCTGTCGCTGTGCCCATCAGAGAACTAGGCGATGACACCAGCCTCTCCGAGTCAGAAGTTTCGCGCCTTTCAGAGTTAATCAGCGAGTGGCAGATGCTCGCCGACCTCTCCTTTGCCGATTTGGTTCTTTGGGCGCATGCCAAAGATTCTGGGCTAATCGCAATTGCTCAAGTTCGACCAATGACTTCTGCAACAGTTTTTACCCAAGATCTTGTCGGAACCAAAGTTGTAGGTGAGCAGGAAATTGAAATAAGCAAAGCGCTCGCAACTGGAGCCATGATTCGTGATCAAGAGCCAACACGTATCGGTGAATTTAATGTAAAGGAAGAGTACGTTCCAGTACATTTCCAAGGTGAAGCCATCGCGGTCATCACGCGCTATAGAAACATTGAAACTATGAGAACTCCGTCAAAACTCGAATTAAATTATTGGGAGAAAGAGCCATCGCGGTCATCACGCGCTATAGAAACATTGAAACTATGAGAACTCCGTCAAAACTCGAATTAAATTATCGGGAGATTGCGAATTTGCTTTACCGGATGGTCGTAACTGGAGAATTTCCGATACGTGATAGTTCTTATCGATCTGAGTCAGCTCCTAGAGTTGGCGACGGCCTAATTCGATTAGATGGCGAATCGCAAATTACTTTTGCAAGTCCCAATGCAAGAAGTGCCTTTAGTCGTCTAGGCTGGAATCGAGATATGGAAGGAATTTCCTTGGGCGAGATCTTGGAAAACTTGACTAGCAGCAAGGAGCCAAGAGAAGAGAGTTGGCTTCTAACTATGAATGGCCGCTCTGCAAGACGTGCAGAATTCGAAAATGATAACGGAACTCTAGATCTGTTAGCTATACCATTAAAGCAAGATGGAAATCATTTCGGAGCCGTCGTGCTAGTCCATAATGTAACTGAGTTGCGAAGACGAGATCGAGCTTTATTGAGTAAAGATGCGACAATCAGAGAGATTCATCATCGCGTTAAGAATAACCTGCAATCCGTCTCAGCCTTGCTTCGTCTCCAAAGTCGCCGCGTTGATGATGATTATTCAAGATTGGCTTTAGAGGAGGCTGTCCGAAGGATTGGTTCGATAGCACTTGTGCACGAAACGCTTTCCAATAGCGCCCGAGACTCAATCTCATTTGATGAAGTGCTATCTAAAATTGTTAAAAATTCGGTAGAACTAAGTCCAAGACCTGGCGAAATATCAATTAATTACTCTGGTGAATTTGGCTCTATCCCGGCGCTTCTAGCGACACCAATAGCGTTAATTATTACAGAGCTAATTCAAAACTCGCTCGAACATGGTTTATCAGAGTTAGGATCTAGAGTGGACGTATTTGTGGAACGAGAAGATCGCGAAATAAAAGTAATTGTGAAGGATGATGGTTCAGGTCTCCCGGATGGCTTTAATTTGAAAGAAAATTCCAATTTAGGACTCGAAATTGTGAGGACTTTGACTGAGAACGTGTTAAAAGTTAAGCGGAACTTTAAGTTTCAATAATTCGTATCCTGGTACGGAAGCAACCGTTACTTTCCGCATCCCTTAAGATCCGATTCGTTACCGGATTTGGTTCTGGCTCTCCAAAAGTCTCGCTCGATGTCTAGCTGCGCGACGCTTCATAGCTCTTCTTTCGTCTTCAGATAATCCGCCCCAGACTCCGGAGTCCTGTCCACTTTCAAGTGCCCACTGCAGACATGGTTCGCGAACTTCACATTTCGCACAAACCTTCTTTGCCTCTTCAATCTGCGCGATTGCTGGTCCCGTGTTTCCAACCGGGAAGAAGAGTTCTGGGTCGACATGGCGACAGGCAGCTCTATGGCGCCAGTCAGCATTCAGATCCACGGCAACTCCTTAATCCCGCGCCGAAACGCAGTTCAAATGCAGCTACTTCTCGCCCGAAGGGGCTTGAAGGAAAAGTCTCTCGCGTATCATATCACTTCGATACTCAAGAGTTTCCAAAGGTGAGTTGGGTCGCGCTTGGGACACATTTTGAACGTAGCGACCTCAGCAGCGTTCTAACCCCAGTTCTATGGAGCTTTTCAGAAGACCATTAGCTAAAAGTCATGCCAAGATTCGGAGGTGTTTGAAAAAGCTTTCTTTGCAACCGGTTGTTTTTGGGGAGCCGAACGAAGATTCTGGAATCTTCCTGGGGTTATTTCAACTTCAGTGGGATACATGGGCGGTCAAAAAGCTAATCCAACCTATAAAGAAGTATGTTCGGGCACTACTAATCACGCCGAAACAGTTGAAGTTGAATTTAATCCAACTCAGATTACCTACCTTCGCCTACTTGAGGAATTCTGGACGATGCACGACCCAACTTCACTTAACCGACAAGGCGGAGATATTGGAACCCAGTATCGAAGCGCAATTTTCACGACAACTGAAGAACAAATGATCACCGCTGTCAATACTAGAGAAATTTATAACGAAGTTTTGGTAAGTAAAAGTTTTGACGAAATTGTTACTGAAATTCAAGAAGCGAGGCCACATATTTATTGGCTTGCTGAGGAATATCATCAACGTTATCTCGAGAAAAATCCCGATGGTTATGATTGCCATTCCAGTACGGGAATTCCTTTCCCCAAGGTGCAAAGTTGACTATGGAGCCAGGTTCCGTTCTTCCCAAGATAAACCCTTTGACTGATAAGCCATTCGAAGTTCAATTAAATGACGCAATACTTGAGAGTGAGCTTGATGCTCGATCATTCGATGTTCTGCGCAAAGCTGGCACGGAAGTTGCCTTTACGGGCGAGTACTACGAGAGTAAAACTATAGGGGTTTATGAATGCAAGGCTTGTGGAGCCGAACTCTTTCAGAGTGATCATAAATTCCATTCTGGATGTGGTTGGCCTTCCTTCTATGCTCCGACTAAAGATGATGCCGTTATTTTGTTAGAAGATCGATCATTAGCACCGCGGATAAGAACAGAAGTTCGATGTGCTAAATGCGGCTCACACCTAGGGCATGTATTTGAAGGCGAAGGGTACGCAGTCCCAACGGATCAACGTTGGTGCATCAATTCTGTTGCCCTAGTCTTAAAGCCAAAAAATTGATATAGAACGTCAGATTTTTAGATTGAATGTGCTCGCCAGCAATACCAGGCTAAATGGCTGCGAAAAGGTCGGAATTTCTCACCCGCTTTTACAAGTTCTGAGGGATTTATTTCTTCTTTTAATCGATGAACTTTTTCCCAACCACGCCTAACTCCTAAATCGCCAACTGGCCAGATATCAATTCGGCCCAACTGAAAAATCAGAAACATTTCGACGGTCCATTTACCGATACCGTGCAGAGGAAGAAGCAGTTCAAAAATCTCTTCTTCGGACTTGCTTCTTATTGATCTTAAATTAAGTTGACCTGAGGTTACGGCTTTCGATAGTTCGCGAACTGCCCGCGTCTTGTGTTCAGAACATCCCGCCCCACAAAGCTTTATCGCTGGTATTTCTCCAAGGATTTTCGGAACAAGTTTTCCGCCACCCAGCTTCTTGACTCTTTTGATAATCGTGTCGGCTGCCTTAATCGAGAGTTGCTGACCGATTATGGATTCAACGTCTCTTGAAGGTGTAGCGCCAATGGGACAAGGGCCGAATTGTGCGACAACTTCTTTGAAACGAGGTTCGAGCAAAACAATTCTTTCTGCAATCTCCTCTGATTCATTTCGACTGAGTGCTGCCATATCCGGATAGTAAACGCTATGCTCTTTTTTGTGATGGAAAAGCAAGACCAAGGTTGGTGGCGTAACGCCACGATTTATCAGGTCTATCCAAGGTCTTTTCAGGATACCGATGGTGATGGGGAGGGAGATCTGCAAGGCGTTATTAAGAGACTTTCCTATCTTCGTTGGCTAGGCGTAGATGCAATTTGGCTTAGTCCGTTCTACAAATCTCCGAACAAGGATGGCGGTTACGATGTATCAGATCCAAGAGATGTTGATCCAAGATTTGGAAACCTATCAACCGCAAAAGACTTAATTGAAGAGACCCATAACGCTGGACTAAAAATTATTGTCGATATCGTACCAAACCATTTCTCAACAGATCATATCTGGTTTAAGGAGGCAATTAACTCACCGGGAAATTCCGAAGCCAGAAAACGATTTCATTTCTATGATGGCCGTGGCAGCACAGGGGAAATTCCACCCAATAATTGGAATTCTATTTTTGGTGGTCCTGCCTGGACGCGCCTTGAGGATGAGATTAATTCTCAGTGGTATCTGCATTTATTTGACTCAACCCAAGCGGATCTAAATTGGCAAAACCAAGATGTGCGCCGTGATTTCGAAAGAACTTTGAAGTTCTGGCTGGATCTGGGAGTTGATGGTTTCCGTATTGATGTTGCCCATGGCCTAGCAAAGGATGAGATTCTGAAAGATCATCCTGATCCAACGGGATTAACCCGAGCGCTTAGATTAGATGTTACCGGTATGCCGGATAACGAGAGAGCGGCACTTTTAAGTGATGTACCTTTTTTTGATCGTGAAGGCGTTCACGAAATTTACCGCAGTTGGCGAAAGATATTTGATAGCTATTCAGGTGAGCGTATTTCTGTAGCAGAGGCTTGGGTTCATCCCAGCTCGCGAGCTGCAAGATATGTAAGAAGAGATGAGCTCCACCAGATTTTTAACTTCGATTTTCTCATTGCGCCGTGGGATGGCGAATTCTTGGTTTCTGCCATTAAGCGCATACTCTCTGAGGTGGGTGCGGTAGGCGGGGCCCCGCTACTTGGGTTTTATCGAATCATGATTCTCCGCGATTGGTCACTCGATTGGGTGGGGGAGAAATTGGTCAGCGACGCGCTCGAGCTTTTGCGTTACTAACTCATTCACTGCCCGGTGGTTGCTACATATACCAAGGCGAAGAACTAGGACTTTCTGATGGTTCCATTCCTGACTCAGCGCGCCAAGACCCGGTTTATTACCGAACGAAGGGAATAGATAAAGGTAGAGATGGCGCAAGAGTTCCAATGCCTTGGAGCAATGATCCGAACTTTGGCTTCACAAAAGGAAGGCCTTGGCTGCCGATGTCATTTGATACGAGCCAATCAGTGGAAACACAAATGCATGTAAAAGAGAAAAGAAACTCAACTGGGTTTAATCGCCTTTAAGAGAGAGCCAGGCCTTGCTGTCTACGCAAATACAACCAATCAAGACAGAATAATTCGTCTAAACCAGCCAGCGAAACTTTTGATTTCCTCCTCTGCTGATGTGAAAGTGATTGGCCCGGAGCTGCATCTTGCAAAAGACTCAACCTGCTGGCTTGAGATGTAAGTCAGATAACAGATTTGTTAAAAATTCCCGCTCATACAGGGAAAAGTTGCTATTGCTGTTGGCCCGATTAAGTAGAAAACTAACGCCAAAGCCCTTAGGGCCCTAAGGGCAGCGCCTCCACATCGGAGGCGAGATTAGAAAGGGAAATAATGACCGCATCATTTCGACGTCGTCTAACGTTGACGACCGGAATCGTTGCAGCGCTCGCCCTTGTACTCACCGGATGCGGAAGCTCCGATGACTCTGCAAGTGGCGCAAACTGTGACGCGTATGCTGCTTATCAAGGCGCTGAAGGAACCGAAGTAGAGATCTACTCTTCGATTCGAAGCCCAGAAGCAGAGATCTACCAGGAATCCTTCGCTGAATTTGAAGAGTGCACTGGAATAACTATTAACTGGAATGGAACTGCAGAATTTGAAGCACAACTTCCAGTACGTGTTGAAGGTGGCACTGCTCCAGATATCGCAGTATTTCCACAGCCTGGACTTTTGAAGGCGATGGTCGCTACTGGAAAGATGATTCCAGCATCCGACGCTGTTTCTGCTGCAGCCGATGAGTATTACGGCGCAGACTGGAAGGCTTACGGAACTGTCGATGGCGTCTTCTACGCCGCTCCACTTGGCGCAAACGTAAAGTCTTTCGTTTGGTATTCACCTAGGACATTTGCAGATAACGGTTGGTCAATTCCAACTACTTGGAGCGAGCTACTTGCTCTCTCAGACAAGATTGCAGCTGATGGCAAGGTCCAACCATGGTGCGTTGGCTTTGGCTCCGGAGATGCAACTGGTTGGGTCGGAACCGACTGGATGGAAGATTTGATGCTTCGTGTAAACGATGCAGAAACTTACGACGCGTGGGTAAATCACACCATTCCATTTAACGATCCAAAGGTCGCTGCAGTTCTTAAGGAAGCAGGAAAGGTTCTTAAGAATAAGAAGTATGTTGGAAACGTACCTGCCATTGCAACTACCACCTTCCAAGAAGGCGGCAAGGGTCTTGTTGATGGCTCCTGCGCAATGCACCGTCAAGCATCCTTTATCGGCGGAATTCTCGCTGCTGATTACGGTGCGACAATCGTTACTCCAGATGACACTGCAACCGAAGGTGGTATCACTACCTTCTACTTCCCAGGCGTAACAGCTGATCAACGTCCAGCACTTGGTGGCGGCGAATTCGTCGGTGCATTTGCTGATCGGCCAGAAGTTGCTGCAGTTCAGCTTTATCTGACATCTCCCGAATGGAATAACAAGAAGGCTTCACTTGGTGGCTGGTTCTCAGCAAACAAGGGCCTCGATGTCGCAAATGTTGCAGATCCAAACTAAATAAGAATGCGGTTGAGATCTTAAAGAGCGCAACCACATTCCGTTTCGATGGATCTGATGCGATGCCAGCAGCAGTTGGAGCTGGTTCATTCTGGAAAGAAATGACCGCTTGGGTTGCAGAGAACAAGTCCGATAAGGCTATCCTCGATGCAATCGAGAAGTCATGGCCTAAGCCCTGATAACTCTGGTTATCAGAGCTAATTGATAGTGGGAGGGTGCGGTAGCCGATAGGCGCCGCACCCTTTCGCCTATATGGGAGTAAATCGGAGAGTGCATGATTGAAATAGCAGCTCGGCAGTCGCAGTTGGAGCAAGCAATCTCCAAGCTGACTGGTTTAGGACTGACGATTGCAATCTTTGCACTTCTTGTATTTATTGCCTTCTCGTTCTCTGAGAGAACAGGAGAAAAGGTTCAACGTTATCTTAAATATTTAATTTTTCTATTTCCGGCAATTGCCTTTTTATTTATTGGTTTAGTTGCACCAGCTTTTCGCACAATTTATCTATCATTTAAAGACGCTCGTGGCGATAGTTTCATCGGGTGGGAAAACTATCATTGGGCTTTTACACAGCCGGAAATTCTTGAGGTCCTAAAGAACACCGGTATTTGGATGATTGTGGCGCCAATTGCATCAACAGGTTTTGGATTAACAATTGCGGTTCTCACCGATCGAATGAGGCGTCCCGGCCTAGTTAAATCTTTGATATTTATGCCTATGGCTATTTCCTTTGTTGGAGCTGGAATTATCTGGAAATTTGTTTATCAATTCCAACCAAATGAGAAATCACCTGAGATTGGCCTGCTAAGTCAAATTGCTGAATGGTTGGGATTCATTCCTTCGAATTGGCTATTGGTGACACCGTTCAATACACTACTTCTAATTGTTGTTTTTGTTTGGATTCAAACTGGTTTTGCGATGGTCGTGTTATCGGCAGCTATTAAGGCGATTCCTGATGAAATTCTTGAAGCGTCGATGCTGGATGGCGCTGGTGGCTGGAAGCGCCTCTCTCGGGTTACTGTGCCCATGATTAGAGGAACCGTGATTGTGGTTTTAAGTACCATCACAATTGGAGCGCTTAAGGTTTTCGACATCATACGAACTATGACGGGTGGAAATTTCAAGACGAGCGTGATTGCCAATGAAATGTATAACCAATCATTTCGAGCGCTGAACTATGGAACGGGTAGCGCACTTGCCGTAATTCTCTTCTTTGGGATATTGCCATTAGTTGTCTATAACGTTTGGCATTTAAAACGAGAGCAGAGTGACCGAATATGAAGAATGTCCGAACTCACTTAAGTAGCCCTTGGGCCAGTTTTGCGGCGATTGTTCTCGCCTTAATCTGGACTATTCCAACGCTTGGCCTTTTTGTAACTTCATTCAGACCGAGCAAAGGAATTAATACCTCAGGCTGGTGGACAGTTTTCACTAATCCAGAGTTTACCTTTACCAACTATTCTCGAGTTTTATTTGAAGGTAGAGGTGCGACTCCTCCTCTAAGTCAATATTTTCTAAACACTTTCGCCATTGTTATTCCTTCAACGATAATTCCCATCACTATTGCTATTTTTGCTGCATACGCAATTGCCTGGTTTGATTTCAAAGGAAGAAATATTCTTTTCTTCTTAATATTTGCGCTACAAGTTATCCCACTTCAGATGTCGCTAATTCCACTCCTACAACTGTTTTCTGGAGGATTACACATTGGAACCGTCACAATTATTCCAAGTTTTGGAATCACCGGCACATTTATACCAATCTGGATTGCACATACTATGTTTGGATTGCCCTTAGCAATATTCCTTCTACATAATTTCATTGCGCAACTTCCTAGAGAACTTATCGAAGCGGCCCGAGTTGACGGGGCTGATCATTTCAAAGTGTTTCGCCAAATAGTTCTACCTCTCAGCATCCCAGCAATTGCCTCATTTGCGATTTTCCAGTTCCTTTGGACTTGGAATGATCTATTGGTCGCTCTGACATTTGGCGGTGGTAAGCGTGAAATCGCACCGCTGATGGTTCGACTTGCCGAGATGACTGGAACTCGAGGCGGTGATTGGGAGCTCTTAACAGCCGGAGCATTTGTTGCAATTATTGTCCCGGTCGCGGTCTTTTTTGCACTACAGAGATATTTCGTTCGTGGACTACTTGCCGGCTCCGTAAAAGGATAAGAGGGAGGAATATGGCTGAAAAAGTGATAGCTTTTTCTTTAGATGAGTTACGCAAACGCAAGAGCGTTAAGTGGCGGTTCTACGAAAAGGATGTGCTCCCGTTGCCAGTTGCGGAAATGGATTTCCCAATCGCGGAACCAATAAAGGCAGCTCTTCGGGAGATGATTGATAGTTCAGATGCGGGCTACCTTGGCCCATTTCCAGAACTTTTTAAATCCTTCCAGAAATTTTCCAATGAGTTATGGGGCTGGAACCCAGATGTAACGCAGATGCGAACTGCAACAGATGTCGGCGTGGGTGTGGTCGAAGTGATGCGCATTTTGATACAGCCCGGAGACAAAGTACTTCTGAATTCACCAGTCTATGACAACATGTGGCGCTGGATTGCCGAAGTTAAAGCTGAACTAGTAGATGTTCCTTTAAAACGTAACCAACTTGAATACTCTCTTGATCTAGATGCTATTGAATCGGCCTACCGCACCGGAGTTAAAGTCCACCTTCTTTGTAGTCCGCATAACCCAGTCGGAACAGTCTTCAATGAATTAACGCTTTCAAAATTGGCAGATCTTGCTAGACATTATCAAGTAATTATTATTAGTGATGAGGTTCACGCACCGCTCACATTTGCAGAACATAAATTCATACCTTTCTTAAAGGTATCTGATACTGCCCGAGAAATTGGTATTACCGTAACAAGTGCAAGTAAGACCTTTAATCTAGCTGGGCTAAAGTGCGCTTTGATCATCACTGAAAATGAGAACTTAAAGGAGAAAATTAATGCCATGCCAATCTCTGTGGCTTATCGCGCTTCACTTTTTGGAGCTGCAGCGGCAACGGCAGCGATGTCTGAATCGAACGAATGGCTGACAGGAGTGCTTTTAACTCTTGATGAGAATCGCAAATTGATTGCAAAGCTTATTGACTCCAAGATTCCTTCGATTAGATATCGAATTCCTGATTTTGGCTATTTGGCTTGGTTAGATGTAGCGGCTCTGGAATTGGGAGACGATCCGGCAAAAATTCTCCTAGAGCGAGGAAGATTAGCCGTTAATGGTGGGCATATGTACGGTCCTTCCAATCTATCGTTTATCAGATTTAATTTTGGAACGAGTCCGGAAATAATTACCGAAGCTTTCAATCGAATTTTGCAGACACATGTTTGAAAGTTTCGATGCCGTCATAGTAGGTGGCGGGCATAATGGATTGATTGCTGCTTGTTACCTTGCCAAGGCTGGTAAACGGGTAGCAGTTTTAGAAAAAAATTCTGAATTTGGTGGAGCAACTGCCAGCGTTTATGCATTTTCAGGTGTATCTGCAAAACTTTCTAGGTATTCCTATCTGGTTGCGCTTCTACCAGATCAGATTATTGCGGATTTGAATCTCAACTTTAAGACTTTGAGTCGAAAAGTTTCTTCTTATACTCCGCACTCTAAGTCTGGAATTTTAATCAATCGAATATTTGATGATGAGTCTAGATCCTCAATAAGCAAATTTTTACTGGAATTTCTCACGAAGCAGATGCCTGGCAAAAATTTTACAATCGGATTGTAGAATTTGCGGAGAAAGTTGCACCAACCATGCTCCGACCGCTCCCGACCGAGTCGGAAATTCGAGAAATGGTCGGTGAAGAACTTTGGCAGGAATTAGTTGTACAACCTCTTAGTGAGACCTTAAACAAATACTTCAGCAATGATGTTGTTAAGGGAATAGTTCTTACAGATGGCTTGATAGGCACCTTTGCCAGTGCCGCTGAAAGAGCTGCCAGTATTTGCTTTCTTTATCATTTAATTGGTAATGGGAATGGAGAATGGAAAGTACCCGTAGGAGGAATGGGAATTCTTGTTAACGAGCTGCTGGCACTCGCGAAATCACTTGGCATCACGCTTCTGCCTAATTCGAATATCCAAAAAATAGTCGATTCTGGTGAGCACGTAATTGTTGAGACTGATTCGAATAATTTCCAGGCGAGCGTTGTAATTGCTGGATGCTCTCCACACGAGTTGGCTAAATTGATTGGAGATCAACCCCCTAAATCTCTCGATGGTTCTCAACTAAAAATGAATATGGTTCTAACTAAACTACCAAGATTAAGAAGTGGTATCGATCCCAAAGTAGCATTTTCAGGCACCCTCCATATCGATGAAAGTTATCAGCAATTAGAAGCTGCATTTGAAGCGGCAAAAGTGGGTCAAGTTCCTTCAGTCATACCTGCTGAAATGTACTGTCACACTTTGACGGACCCCTCTATTCTTTCTGATGAATTGCGAGAGGCTGGATTTCATACTCTTACGGTCTTCGCTTTGCATACCCCAGCAAGTCTCTTTGATAGAAATCATGACGAAAGTAAGTCTTTGGTTAGCGCGAGAGTTCTAGCCGGCTTGAACAAATATCTCATTGATCCCATAGAGAGTTGCCTAGCTGTGGACGCAACTGGAAAACCCTGCGTTGAGATCAAGACTCCTCAAGAATTGGAGCGAGAAATCGGACTACCTAGAGGAAATATCTTCCACGGTGATTTGGAATTCCCATGGAAAACCAATGACGATCCCAGGAAATGGGGAGTTGAAACCAAATCACCTCGCATTTTCATCGGCGGCGCCGGAGCTGTTAGAGGTGGCGGGGTAAGTGGAATTGGTGGCCATAATGCGGCGATGGCTGCACTAGAGAGATTGACGGAAATAAAATAGACTTCTTCCATGAAATTAATTCGCCGCACACTCGCTCTGATTGCGATTCTCGTAGTTGCAATTCGCGGCATCCTCTCTTTCCTGACCTGGTTTGAAAAACAAGAAGAAATTGATTGGTCAGATGACGAGGATTTAGAAGAAGCAATATGACCTACGCCTACGTACCTGGTACATGTAATCTCGGCAAAGCAGAAATCCGTAGACGCCAATTTGTAGCGCTCCTTGGACTTTTCTTCACGATCTGTGGTTTCGCAGGTTTAATTGCAGCTGGAGCAAATCAAAATGCTCGCTTTTCACTCTTCGTACCGCTGCTGGTATTTTCGATTGGTTTCATACAATCGAGAAAACGTTTTTGTTTAGCTTACGGGCTAATGGGCACTTTTAATTTGGGCAAGTTAGGTGACTTAACTCGCGTGCAAAGCCCTGAAGACAGGAAAGCCGACCGCAAGACTGCCCTGGGTGTTTTGCTCCAGAGCGCTGCCCTGGCCGCGGTATTAACCCTGGTACTTGTCGCAATCCCACTTTAGATCTCTTATTGAAATTACCCCAAGAGGTGGCTACCGTTGAGCCGTCACCTCTGATAACGAAGGGGGGAAATGGTGGAAATTACGATTCATGCGCGGGGAGTAAATCTCGGAGAAGATTTTTCGCAGATTGCAAAAGAACGGATCGAGAGACTATCTCGTTTCCATGTACCTATAGAACGGGTAGTGGTAGAGGTAATCCACGAAAATAATCCGCACCACGGTAAGAATTCATCTCATCATGTAACAATTACATCGCACGGCGCTGGACCATTAGTGCGCGCGCAAGCCAGCGCATTCAATGACTTAGCAGCTTTCGATGAGGCGGCTGAAACAATTGAATTCCAGCTTCGCAAAAAACATGAGCGTTCCAAGCAAATCAACCGAGATACCCTGCGAAAACGGAAGACTATCTAACCAAAAACCTTATATGCTGGAGGCGTCTGCGGTTACTTTTAGAAATTCAATTGCGCTCGCATATTGAGAGTAAAAATCAAAATTCCATGAACCTAAACCAGGATTAAAGAAGATCCCATTAATCGGCTCGCTTCCGTTCAAATAATTTATGGTTGACGCCGTCTCTGTTACTAATCCCGAAACGTCCTCTCGGCGATCCATCTTTACGCATCCAATATTCTCTTCGAGGGCTTGGTAGATAGTTAAATCATGGCCCAAGACATCGATTACAGAGAGTGAAATCTCAGAGACGGCCATACCTCTATTCGGTGAATTGGCAGGTAATGTTTTAAATTCCTCGACTTGCTGGCGGTATACATTCCATTGAGCTTTACCGGCAACCTCTTCATCAAGAATTAATTCTCGAACCTCTGCGCAACGGATAGCACTTTGTGATGGTTTGCCGAACGGTCCGTAATGAAAAGTTCCCCAGAGTGCAGCTATCGAGAGTAAAGACGCTATCGGCACAAGCGCCCAGAGAACTATTCGGCGAATCTTCACGCCCCTAGACTAATGGAGAGTTTTGGCTACTTCGAGACGAAATGGTGAGCCATGGAAGAGATAGGCGAGATCCGCGATTGGATATCGGATTCTAAATCGCTTCATCGAGCCATCATTTCTGGGCGTCGTAAATCACTTCATCCAGCATTTGAAAGAATCGATATCAGACCAGTAGTAATTCGCGATGGGCTTTATCTTCAACTCGTATCTCATGATGGAAAGAAAGATCAGACTAAGAATTTAAAGCCTGAGGAATTGGATTTGGAAGAGATTTTGGAGGATGGTTATGCAAACATTCGAATTGAAAGAGATTCCGAAAATATAGATATTAAAGTAACCAAGAAAGGTAAATTTAGAATTCATCGTAAGGCGCATGAATCGAATCGAGAAATAGACTGGAGTCATAATCGAAACAAGGAGAGACGATTAGAAATAAGTGACCCGATCTTTCATCATTTAGGGATTTCAGATAGAGAGGGACGATTAATTCGCCGGCAAAGCTATAAGTATCATCAAGTTGATGACTTTCTCCGAATTATTGACCAAATTATTCCTGAACTTGGCACCGATGCGGTTTCAATTCTCGATTTAGGCTGTGGAAATGCTTATTTGACATTCGCAGTCCACCGGTATTTAACAAAAAAAGGATTGACTGTAAAAGTTACTGGTGTTGATTCACGTTTAGATTCAAGAGAGCGAAATTCCCAAATGTCAAAAGCTGCGGACATATCTGATTCAGTCTCATTTATGGCCTCCAATATTTCGGATTTTCCGGTAGCGCCCGTAACGCTGGTTATTGCCCTACACGCTTGCGATACAGCCACGGATGATGCCCTCGCATATGCGGTACGGGCCGGAGCTAAAGCTATTTTGGTCTCACCTTGTTGCCATCATGATTTAAATCAACAGATTTCTGCTCCTGATGAACCATGGAAGATTCTTTTCCGTCATGGAATCACGAAAGAGAGGTTTGCGGATCTAATGACTGACTCATTACGCGCGGAGATCTTGCGCCTACTGGGTTATAGAACGGACATCATTGAATTTGTTTCGCTCGACCATACCGCCAGAAATCTCATGATTAGGGCGGTCCGAAGCGAGTCTCCGATTAAGCGTTCCGATTTTCATAATTTTGACGAGCAGGTAGAGCGCTGGTCTATCACTCCATACCTACTGCGCGACCTTTCGAGCGAGATTACAGCGCGTCGAAGGGGCACCTATGTCTCAAAAAGTCTTGGCAGCAATTCCAAAAGGCGAGCGCGTAGGAATAGCTTTTTCCGGCGGCCTGGATACTTCAGTTGCAGTCGCGTGGATGCGCGAAAAAGGAGCCATACCTTGCGCGTACACCGCAGACCTTGGTCAATACGACGAATCTGATATTGCTTCAATTCCAGATCGCGCCAAATCCTACGGCGCTGAACTTGCTCGCTTGACTGATTGTAAATCAACTCTTATAGAAGAGGGATTTGCTGCTTTGGCTTGCGGTGCTTTCCATATTAGAACTGGCGGAAGGGTTTACTTCAACACCACTCCGTTAGGAAGAGCTGTAACTGGAACACTCTTGGTTAGAGCAATGCTTTCCGATCAAGTGAATATTTGGGGCGATGGATCAACATATAAAGGTAATGACATTGAACGTTTCTATCGATATGGACTTCTTGCCAATCCTAATTTAAGAATTTATAAACCATGGCTTGACAGCGAATTCGTTGCTGAACTTGGCGGTCGAAGTGAAATGTCTAAGTGGCTAATTTCTCGAAATTTACCTTACCGAGATAGTGCGGAGAAAGCTTATTCAACTGATGCAAATATTCTCGGAGCGACTCATGAGGCAAAGGAACTTGAAAAACTAGAGAGTTCCATAGAAATAGTAGAGCCAATTATGGGAGTGAAATTTTGGGATCCCAAAATTTCAATCGCTACCGAAGATGTGAGAATAACCTTTGCCTCGGGAAGACCAGTAGCAATTAACGGAAAAGATCTAGACGCCGTCTCGTTAATCAAAGAAGCTAATCTAATCGGTGGTCGCCACGGTCTTGGGATGTCTGACCAGATTGAGAATCGAATCATCGAGGCAAAATCTCGAGGAATTTATGAAGCACCTGGTCTAGCACTTTTGTTTATTGCATATGAGCGATTACTAACCGCTATTCATAATGAAGACACGCTATCGAACTACGCACAAGAGGGAAGAAAACTCGGTCGCCTTCTTTATAAGGGTAGATGGTTTGACCCACAATCTCTGATGCTCAGAGAATCGCTAACAAGATGGGTCGCCTCAACCGTCTCAGGCTCAGTGACGTTAAGACTGCGCCGCGGAGATGATTACTCCATCATCAACACTGAGGGAGATGGATTCTCTTACCAACCAGAACGTCTCTCAAAAAGGAACGAACAGAGGGCGCGGCCTTTGGCCCAACCGACCGAATCGGTCAATTGACGATGCGCAATCTCGATATCGAAGATACGAGAGCTCGCCTTGAGGAGTATCGCAAGCGAGGCCAGATAGGTAAAGGAAATTTCGAGCTAGCAAACCCCTCTGATTAATTCGGGG
>Ga0194124_10001587_pt1 | contig 28047 bp, 16 predicted proteins | sample TA2KigCas0mmetaG_FD_148605 | JGI IMG/M metagenome (GOLD analysis project Ga0194124, IMG submission 148605) | Freshwater microbial communities from Lake Tanganyika, Tanzania - TA2015031 Kigoma Deep Cast 0m | ecosystem: Environmental > Aquatic > Freshwater > Lake | place: Tanzania: Lake...
CCTCGGTTTGAAATTCCGCAGCGAGTCCCGGTAGGTATTGTACGCCGCGCCCGTCTTGTAGGTCAGCACCGACTCGCGAAAATCGAGGGCCGACTTTGTGATCAGGTTGGCCGCGCCGCCGATGGCGTCGGCCGGCATCGAAGGGAGGATGCCCTTGTGGATCTCAACCTCCTTGATGAACTCGGCCGGCACGTGGTCGATCATGGTGGCGCGATCCCCCATCGGGCTGAAGCCGGAGACGGCGTTACTCAGGCGCACGCCGTCGAGATTGACGGAGTTCAACTCGGCCGGGGTGCCGCGGATCTTGATGGGGATAATGTCGCCGTTGCTCGTCTCCTCGGCGGACACGCCCGGCAGGCGCACCATGAAGTTGCCGAGGTTGCCGTCGGCGACGTCGCCGAAGGTCTCGACCGCGACGACGTTCACGATGTTGGAGGCGTGGCGCTGCTTGGTGATCGACGCGGCCTCTCCCTGCCGCGTGCTGGTGACGACGAAGGCGTCGAGCTGCTGCGCGCCGTCATCGAGGGTGACGCGCAGCTGCGCCGTCTGGCCGGCGCGCACCTCGACCGGCTTGGTCTGCACCTCCAGGCCGGTGTAGAAGATCCGCACGGACTGCGGACCAGCGGGCACGTTGCCCAGCGTGAACGAGCCGTCGCGGTCGGTGAGCACCCGCAACCCCATGGCCGGTAGGGACACTTCGGCGCCTTCAAGCGACTGGCCGGTGGTACTGTGCGTGACGCTGCCTTGGATGGCACCCACGGAAGCGGATTGCCCCGGGCCAGATGAAGCGGCGGCGAAAACGGCAAGAGCGAGCACGGCACAACGTGCACGCGCGGACAGATCACGACTGGGACACGGTACGAGGGGTTTCATAGTGTACGCACGTTTTGACAGAATAGATGAATTTTTTATATTATTAGGATGAATATCGGCGTCAAACAAAAACTCTCCAAAATGCTGCGCGCGGCCTTCGCCGTACGGAGTGGCGTTAGGCCGCGACCGAAAGCCGTGCGTTAACGGGACGCAGCCGCCCGCCACGCGGCGCGGACAAAGTCGCGGCGGGTGCTTCGGCCGGCGGCGGCCGGGAGCTTATCCACGGCGACTCCCAGCTCACGGGCGAGCGCGGTCCAGCGCGCCACGAGCGCCGGCTCCAGCGGGCGATCGAGATCGGCGGTGTGATTCAGCCAGCCCTCGTTGTGCTGGCCCTCGATCTGTTTCCCCAACAGAGCGCCGGTCGGCTTCGGCGCCAGGCCGTGCAGGCCCCCGGCCGTGCCCCACCATTGCACCGCCGCAAAGTCCGGGTGCCCGGGCGGGACGTCACCCACGTAGATCGTCGCGGAGGAGTCTCCGTGCAGCCGCCGCTGCAGCTCCACCACGCGCACCGCGCGCGCATCGGGAGCGTCGCCCTGCGCGAGCGCGAGGTGCGCGGCGTGTCCGGCCGCCTGGCCGAGGGAGGTCCAGATCGGCTCGAGCCGCAGGGCGCAGAAACCGACGTGCGAGGCGCTGACCGGGACGGGCGCGAGCAGGTTGCGCAGGTCCTTCGCCACGATCGTGCCATACGGAACCTGATACGGTGCGTACACGACCCCGAGTCCCTCGCCGGAGCGCCGCCCGCCGAATCGCGAGCCCTCGTGGCGCGTGCCGTGGCTGCTGTGCCCGTAGTCGCCGATGGCGATGCTGTCGCGGTGGAGCACGGCGCGGGCGTCGCCCTCGGCGTGGCGGGTGTCGGGTTGCGTGAAAATCCGCAGGCCGAGCAGCCGGCGCGCCTCGCGCACGTAGAGCTGGGGCGGAATGTGCCCGGTCTCGACAAACTCGTCGCGGCACCAGCCCCACTGCGACGCTTCGGCGCGGAAGGCGGCCGGCACGGAGGGATCGTTCTGGGCAAAGTAGATCAGTCCCACGTTCCAGCGCACGTGCTCCTCGTAGATGCGGCGGCGCACCTCCGCATCGCCCTCCGGCCAGAGGAGCTGGTCGCCTGGGAGCGACAGCCGCACGTGCCCGCGCGAGACGTCGTTGATGTCGCGCTTGCCGTTCGGCAGCACGGGAATTTGGGCCTTCACGATGTTGTCGGTGTCGCGGTAGCCGCCAAAGGCGCGCTTGATCTTCCCGTCCGCGATGAGTTGTGCGAGCCCGAGAAAATCCTCGCGCCGGTAACCGGGCGGGGCAGCGACCGCCACGCGGTTGGCCGGATCCCGGGTCATGGTGAGCCGGAAGTTGTAGCCCTGCAGATCGCCGCTGCCGAACTCCGGGGCGGCGGACTCGCCGTACTCGTCGCGACTCTCCACGCCAATGCGGTAGGGTGCCTGGGCGGCGGCGAGGAGGTCGCCCTCGTAGCTGCCGTCGATGAAGATCTTTCCCTCGTACCGGTGCTCCCGGCCGGCAGCGTCGCGGAAGCGGACGGCCTGCACCCGGCGGTCACCCGCCGGGCCACGCGTGAAGGCTTCGATCAGGGTCCACTGCGTACGCACGGTGATACCCGGGTGCTCGGCCAGCATCTGTTGGAACAGGAGCAGGTTGACTTTGGGCTCGGCGTGGGTGCCGCGGAAGGAGTCCTTCACCTGCGGGGAGTCCTTGCCGTAGGTCTTTTCATAGTACGCCAGGGAACGGCGCACGAGTTCGAGGTAGGTGCCGGTGAGCGCCTCGAAGGCGCGGAAATCCGGATGCGACAGGCCGTTGGTGGTCATGCCGCCGATCCGGATCGTCGGCTCCGCCAGCAGCACGGAGCGCCCGCCCTTGGCGGCCGCGATCGCGGCGGCGATGCCGCCAGGGGTGGCGCCGTAGATGACAACATCCACGGACTCGGCGCGCGCGCCGCTGACAACGGAGCAGAGGGCAAGAAAGAGAAGGCGGTGAAGGGTCATGAGCGCTTGATGTCAGTCCAGTTCACTTCGTGGGGCAGGCGGCCTTGTTTCACCGAGACGGCCGACGCCAATCCGGCGGCCTCGCCCATCGGGACGGCGTTGCCGGTAACGCGGTAACTCGAGTGGGCGATGAAATCCCCGCTGATGCAGCGGCCCGCGACCATCAAGCCGTCGACATCGGCGGCGATGAGCGCGCCGAGCGGGATGTCGTAGGGCTTGGCGCCCATCGCGCGGTATCGCTTCACCTCCTGCGCAATCTCGTCGAGGCCGGAGAACATGTCGCCGGGGCGGACGTTGTGCACATCGAAGCCGAAGTTCACACGGCACACGGCGTCGGCGTGTTTCCTGCCGGCGACAATGTCGGCGACGGTGACTTGGGCGCGGCCGCGGATGCGACGGCCCTCGCGCACGCCGATCTGCTCGGCGGTGGCGACGACGGCGACGTCCTTCCACGGGCCGCCGAGCTTGCGCAGGTCGGCGACGATCTGATGGACCTCGCGGCGGGCGCGAATCGTGGCCTGGGAGATCTTGCCGGCGTCGTAGGCGGGGACGCCGTATTCGTGGTTCGTCATCAGCGAGAAAATTCCCGCGTGCAGCAGCCGCAGCGTGGGCCCGCTGTAGGAGGGCTTCATGCCGGCGTCGCGCATGAGTTTCAGCAGGTTCGGCTTGGCCGCCTCGCCGGCGACCTCGCGCACGAACTGCGGGATCGCGTCCGCGTCGAGGCCGGTGAGCAGCGCCATGAGCGACATCGGCTGGCACTCGCACGCGGCGTTGATGCCGACGTCGAACTTGCAGCCGGCCTGCGCGGCGAGATCGCCGTCGCCGGAGCAGTCGATGAAACGATCGGCGACCCAAGCCTGGCGGCCGGACTTCGATTCCGTGACGAAAACGAGGAGCCGCTTGCGCGCATCAACGACGGCGCCCACGAGCTGCGTGTGGAGCTGGATCTTCATGCCGGCCGTGACGCACAGCTCCTCGAGCACGACCTTCATCAGCTCAGGGTCGTAGATTTCGCCCTTGGTTTTCTTCGCGACCTCGCTGCCCCGCGCGACCATGGCGTGGAGGATTTCCTGCATGATGCCGGTCTTGCGGCCGCCATCGATGATCTTGGTCAGCATGCCGGCCGTCCAGACGCCGCCGAGGCAGCCGGCTCCCTCGATCAACTGCACGGAGGCGCCCGCGCGAGCGGCGGCGAGCGCGGCGCCGATGCCGGCGGGGCCGGCGCCGACTACGAACACCTGGCTGCGGCCGGCGATCGGGATCGAGCGCGGGGCCTCGAGCAGGCGATCGCCCGCGAGGTCGCCGGCCGTGCGCACGACCTCGCCGCGAGCGAAGTCGGGGAACGCGGCGGACGCAGCCGGCGCCGCGGGTGCCGTGGTGGCGCGAGCGAGTGTGAGGGCCTGCGGGCCAACGATGGCGCCGGCGAAGGCGGTCTGGAGGAAACGCCGGCGGCCGGAGGGAAGGTGCGGGTTTTTCATGAGCGGATTATTTCCCAACGCGGCTCGAGGTCGCAACCGAAGGCGGTGACTTGAGGGCCGCCGCGTTGGAAGGGAGGAAGGAAAGTGAAAGGGAGTGAGGGGGAAAGCCGACGCGAAAATCGGACAGAAAGTGACGCCGGGGCGCACATTCAAAATCGTCGCGGAAAAGGACGAAACGGAGGAATGCTGGCATACAACACGGCGCGGCGGCGAGCACCGGCCCTGCGAAATCAGAACGAGCCCTTCAGCCCCAGGGTGAGCCCGACGCCGTTGTGGTTCGTGAAGCTGCGCTTGGCGTAGTCGGGCGTGGACGAGCCGTAGATTTGGGTGATGTAGGGCGCGTTGAAAACATTCTGCGCGTTGAAAAACAGGAACATCTCGCGGCGCACCTGAAACTCGACGTTGAGGTCGAGCGACGTGCGGCGCTCCTGCCATGTAAAGGCGTCCGGGCCGAAGCCGGGGTTGGCGTTGTTGCGCTGTTTGCCGCGGTAGTTCCACTTGGCCATCACCTGCACGGGCTTCCTGGAGAACGTGACACCCCAGTTGAGGGTCTCGGGCACGAAGCCCGCGAAGTCCGCGAGGCGCGAGCCCTTGAGGTCGAGCTTGGTGCCGTTGGCGAAGAGGCTCACGTGCCGGCCCCAGCCCCCGAGGAAGCGGGCAAACGCCAGCGTGTGCCGCACACTCAGCTCGCCGCCGAGGATCTCGGCGTTGCCGCTGTTGACGCGCGTGGTGACGCGCCAGTTGGCGAAGTCGGGGCCGAGGCCGAGGGCCTCCGCGGCGGCGGCGGTGGCGACGAAGACGGAGTTGCCGAAGAAATCGCGCACGCGCTTCTGGAAGACGCCGGCGGTGAAGTGGCCGCCCTGGTCGGTGTAGTATTCGAGCGAGAGATCGAAGTTGTCCGCGCTCCACGGCTTGAGGCCGGGGTTGGTGGTGGTGATGTTGCCCTGGAGGGCGTTGGGATCGTCGATATCGAACTCGTCGACGGTGGTCGTCGCGACGATCTCGGAGAGGTTCGGGCGGCCGTAGGTCTCGGCGTAGGCGAAGCGCGCGAGGAGGTTGGGCGAGACATTCCACGTGAGGTGGAGGCTCGGGTAGAGCCCGTCGTAGGACTTGCCGTTGCGGGCGGCGCGCTCGCGGTGGGTGAGCGCGAGCTGCTCGAGGGAGTTGACGGCCCCGGCCTCGGGCCGGCGGAGGCGGGCCCCAGCGGCATTGCGGGCGAAGTTGCCGTTGGGCAGGCGCACCCAGACAGCGGCGGGATCGACGAGGGCACCGGTGCCGGCGACCTCGGTCTTTTCGTACCGCACGCCGCCGAGCACGCGCAGGCGTCCCTTGAACAGCGCGGCGTCGGCCTGCGCGTAGAGCGCGGAGACGCGCTCGGAAAACGCGAGCGAGTTGGTGATGCGAAACGTCTCCTCCGCGACCTGCTGCGCGAGGGTCTTGGAGAAGAGCGCGGAGTTCCGCTCAAACGCGCGCCAGGCCTGGATGTTCGAGACGTGGGGAAAATCGGAGAAGCCGTAGTAGTTGTCGCGGTTGTTGGCGACGGGCGAGAGGAAGGGCGCGGGCGAGAGGTCGCCGCCCTGGCCGTTGTAGGTCCAGTTCTCGTTGCGGCGGCGGATGTCGCGGTCCTGCTCGCGGCGGCTGGCGCCGAGCTCGGCGCTCGCGGGGAACGGCAAAAACCCGAGCCTGCGTCGTGCGCTGGCGGCGAGCGTCTCGAACGCGTCCTCGGTGTCGCGCGGCGTGGAGTTGGCGGTCGCGAGGCTGTAATTGCGGAGATCGTTCATGTCCCAGCGCGAGCCGGCGTTGTCGAAAATCTCGATGACGCCGGGCCGCACGGAATCGCCGCCGCGGAAGTTCACGCGCAGCGGGACGCGCGAGGTGATGGCGAACTGGCGGAAGTTGCCGGCATCCGTGCCGCGGTAGCCGCCCTTGGATTGCGAGTAGTCGTAACTCGCGGCAAGACGCCAGACGCCGTCGTCGTGGCGGTAGCGGAGGTTGCCGGCGCGCGACGAGAGGATCGGGTGGACGGAGGCGGCGCCGCCCATCGTGACGCTGCCGCGGCCGGTCGCGCCGTTGACGAAGTCGGAGCCGAACGTGAGCGGCACGCCGCCGGCGATCGCGGACGTGCCGGTGGTGCCGGCGTTGATCGTGAACTGCGTGGCGTAGCGCTCGCTCTCGTAGTGGCTCCACGAGACGCCGGCGGTGAGCACGCCGTGGCGCGTGGCGCGCCAGTCCATCTTCAGCCCGGCGGAGTCGCGCGAGATGACGCGCGGCGAGTTGAACATCTGGTAGTTTGCGAGGTAGGGCGAGGTGATCGACGCGCCCGTGGCGGTGCCGCCGGTCGAGTAGGTGGTGGTGGAGCGGTGCTGCTTGGTGTAGCGGCGCGAGGTCAGGCCGGTGAGCACGAAGCCGAGGCGCGGCGTGAGCGGAAGCGTGTAGTCGAAATTCGCGCCGGGGAGAATTTTCCAGATCTTGTCGTCGGTGGTGTGCGCTTGCCGGTGCAGAACGAAGTTCTCGTTGTTGCCGGTGAGATTGAGGCTGTAGCGGAGCTGGGCGTTTTTCCGCTCAAAGGCGCTCTTGCTGATCAGGTTGACGGAGCCGGCGAGCGAATCGGCCGGGTTGGCGGGCGTGGGGACCTTGGTGACCTCGACGCGCGCGATGTTGTTGATCGAGGTGCTGTTGAAGGAAAATTGCCGCGAGTCGCCGAAGGTCGTCGAGGTCGAGGCCATCTGCGCGCCGTCGGCCATGATCGCGGTCATTGCCGTCGAGAAGCCGCGCACGGAGATGTAGGCGATGGTGGAGCCGTCCTCGTTGTCGTAATCGGCGGTGATGCCGGGGAGGAACTTCAGGAACTCGCCGACGTTGCCGTCCATCACGTCGCCCATGAGGTCGGCGGCGACGACGTTCTTCAGGTTGGGCGCGAAGCGCTGCTCGTTGGCGGCGATGGCGTGGCCGTCGGTCTCGCGGGCGGTCGCGACGGTGAAGGCATCGAGCTTGACGACGGCCGTGTCGCCGTAGCGCGCGGCGTTGGTGAGATCGAAGTCCTTCGTGGTCGTCTGGCCAGCGGCCAGTTCGACCGTGGTGGTCTGCGAGTCGAGGCCGGTGTAAAACACCTCGACGACGACACGGCCCGCCGGCACCTGCGGCAGCAGAAAGACGCCGGTCTCGTCGGTGAACGCGACCAGGCTGGTGCCGCGCACCGCGACGCGCGCGTTGTTGAGATATTGGCCGGTGACGAAATTCTGCACCCGGCCCGTGAGGGTTGCATTATGAGTTGACGCAGTGTCGGCGGCACGTCCGGAGGGCGCGGGCGCGATGGCGAGGGCAAGGAGACTGGCGACGAGGGCGAAGGGATTGCGGGATTTCATCGAACCGGAAGGAGGACTGGCCGGGTTGGGCGAGGGGATTGCTGACAGGAAACCGCCAAACGGCAGATTGCCCAAGCCCGGAATTTCGGATGTGGTCGTCGGACGGGATCATCGAGGGCGCAGGGTGCGGCGGCGCGGCAGAGCAGGCCGTGCCACTATTTTCCCGGATCGCGTTTTCCCGCGACGATTTTCTCGTAGGCCAGCGCGCTTGCGCGCGCCAAAGGCGTTTCGAACCGGAGATGGGCGCGCGCGAGCGCGCTGACCTACGGAGTATACTTCGGTTGCGGCGGAGCCGCTCTGCGAGATTTCCCGTCTAATCGCCGGAAGGGACGCGGCAAGCTACGGGGAATGGACCCACCGGCGATTCAGCCGCCGTCCAATCCCACGGAGAACCGCAGCAGCCGGCCGGAAAACTTGAACTCGCCGACCCACAGGTAACTGCCGTCGAAGACCGGCACACCCGGCCAGAAGAAGGTGCGCTCCGTGGTGCGCGGCGCGGCGGCCGGATTCGGGTCGCCGAGAATCACGTCCGCGGCCCGCCCGGCGATCGCATCCTCCACCCGGCGCCAGGCATGGACCTGGTTGAAGTTGGTGCTCGCTACGAACAGACGCCCTCCTGACACGCGCGCGCCCTGCGGCAGGTTAAAGCGTCCGTTGCCACCGATGACCACGCCCGTCGCCCTGGCCGCCAGCCGCGCGACCTCGAACACGGTCACCGTCTGCCCATCCGTCTGCGTCGCGGCCAACCACGTGCCGTCGCTGGAGAGCCGCGTGACGCGCGGAACATCCAAGGTGAACGCCGGGGCCGCTTCCGGCGCCGGCAGTCCGCGCCATCCGTAGACTTTTCCAGCGATGGTATCCGCGACGTAGAAATACGTGCCGTCGAGCGCCACCCCGCGAATCTCCTGAAAGACCACCGAACCGATGCGATCGCGGTAGTTGAGGTCGGGCAATTCGCCCGCCCGCGGCGCCGTTTTCCAGCCCATGATCTGGCGCTGGCCGGCGAGCAGGAGGGTGCCGCCGCTGAGAGCGTTGTCCCAGGGGGCGAAGGGCAGCGTGTAACGCCAGTCAGGCCTGGCCGCGCTTTCGTCGGGAAGGCGGTTCCAGACCGACAGCGTGCGGTCAAAGTCCGACGAAACGTAGAGCCGCGAGCCATCCGTCGCCGGCACGGGGTTGGTGATGAAGAAACTGGTCGTGAGCGTGTTCACATCGAGGCTGGGGCTGCCGACGGTGAAATCGGGCCGCACCGCCCGCTCGCTGGGCAGCGCGCGGTAGCCGTGCCACCGAGCGCGAGGTTGCGCTTGCCGAGCGGGCTCGATGCAACGGATGATCCGGGTCTATGGCCCCGTGCCTCCACCCCGCAGCCGCACTCGTTTCCCTCCTCTTGTTCTCCGCCGGCGTCCTGCTTTCCGCCGAGCCGGCCCGTGCGCCGATTGTCACCTTGTCGCCGTTCCAGGTTACCTCTGAAAAGGCCACCGGCTACCAAGCGGCCGACACCCTTGCCGGGTCGCGCCTGCGGACGAACCTCGCCGACGTACCCAATGCCATCTCGGTGTTCACGCCCGAACTCATCACCGACCTCAACGCCTTCGGCGAAGCCGACCTCATGCGCTACTCCGCCTCCGCCGTGCCGGAGCGGACCGACCAGACGGCCAACGCGCAGGGCATCTCGATCGACACCGGCGGGTTCCAGTTCCGGATCCGCGGCCAGCAGGCGTCGCGCGCGCGCAATTATTTCGGCACCGCGATCATCCCCGACACATTCAATGCCGAGCGCTTCGAGGAGGCCCGCGGCCCCAACGCCATTCTCTTCGGCCTTGGCGGCGCCGGCGGCATCCTCAACACGTCCACGAAGACCGCCCGCCCTGCCCGCACGTTCACCGCGATCGCGCTCACCGCGGACAATCACGAGCTCCTCCGTTTCCACGTCGACCACAATCAGCGCCTCACCCCGCGCCTCGCCTTCCGCTTCAACGGTCTCACGAGCCGCGCCCGCGGCTGGCAGCAGCACATGGAGTCGGGCAACGACCGCCTCGCCTTCGCCGCGACGTGGCGCCCGGTCGACCGGCTCACGGTGCGCGTCGACACCGAGTGGGGCCACGGCCGCAACACCCTCTCCCGCTTCTACGCGCCGTTCGACAACGTCTCGCTCTGGAAACTCAGCGGTGCCCCGCTCGTCGCATCCGGCACCGCACCGGCCGATGCGGCCCGCGGCATCGGCCGCCGCGGTGCGCTCACCCGCGTCACCTACGTCGCCAACGACAACGCGTGGCGTAATTTCTCCCAGACCGTCTTCAGCCAGCCCCTCGCCACGCGCAACAACTCCGTCATTCTTCCGGGCGATTGGGCGGCGTTCGACCGGGTGAACCCTTTTCCCGAGACGGCCAGCTTCGCTGGGCCCGGCGGCACGAGCGAATTCAAGCAGAAGAGCCTTGGCGCCTTCGTCGAACTCGAACCGGCCAGGAACCTCTTCCTCGAGTTCGGCGCGCTCAACGAGCTGCGCGATCACGATGTCTACGATACCACACACGATGTTTTCCGCGTGCTTGCCGAGCCGGGGCAGACCTTCCGCGACGGCGCCGCCAATCCCTACGCTGGTCTGTATTACACCGAGACGCGCTGGGTGCTCCGCCGCGCCCGCGACAGCGGCGAGCGCTTCCGCCTCACCGCCTCCTACACGCTCGACCTTGGGAAGTGGGGCCGCCACTCCTTCGCCGGTCTCGCCAGCCGCGACAACACCGGTAATCCCCGCCACGTCGGCTTTCTGGTCCTCGACGGTTCGCCGTTCAACCCGCAGCCGCAAAACACCGTCAACCAGGTTTGGACGCGCCGCTACATCACCAACGCGTCCGATTTGTCTCAGTTCGCCGCGCCGGATTTCCGCACGCTCCCGCGCACCCTCAGCGTGATGCTCGACCCCGGCGCCGCTCCGCGCACATTTTCCACCACTTGGGCCTACAACGAACTCAACGACCAGTGGGGCCGGACGGACGGGCGACTCGCGAGCCTGCAGAGTTATTTTCTGCAGGATCGTCTCGTGACCACCGTGGGCTGGCGCTCCACCCAGCTTACCAGCTACGCGCGGCCCACCAACAACCCCAATACCCAGGTCGCCTCGCGCCCGGATTCGCTCGGGCCGCTGCGCTTCCTCGGAGCCGCGCCACCGGCCTCGCCCTACGACTTCGAGCGCCTCTCCTGGGGCGCCGTCGCCAAACCCCTGCCCTGGCTCTCGCTCTACGCCAACTATTCCGAAAACGCGCTGCCTCCCGGCACCACCGTCACGCTGATCCCCAACAGCTCGCCTCTCCCGCTCAACGCCGGCCAGGGCCGCGACTACGGCGTCCTGGTCTCGCTCTTCAGCGGCCGCGTCTTCGTGCGCGCCGGCCGGTTCACTAACGACTCGGTCGATCAGGCCGCGGCTTTCGGCGCCAACAACGTCTCCGAAAGGAACAATCGCATCATGGATGTGATGCTCGCAGCCGGTCTCATCGCGCCAGCCAACGCTGTGCGCTTTACCGGCGATGGCTTCGACCTCGCGGACCTTTCCACCCAGGGCCTCGAGCTCAACATCACGGCCAATCTCACGTCGTCGTGGCGGCTCCTGCTCAGCGGCTCCCGTTCTACTTCCGTCCAGACCAACATGCTCAAGCGCAGCCGTCCCGCCGCTGCACAGGTGCTGCCCCTCTGGCGCACGCCCGCGGCGCAGTCGCTTCAGACCGTGGCTGGCGTGACGGTCGCGCAGGAGATTCTCGACTATCAGAGCTGGCTCGCCTCGACCACAGCGGTCGAGAACAAGGGCACGATCGGCCACCGCGAGCTCGAGCTGCGCGGCTTCACACGCTATGAAATCCGCGAGGGGCGCGCCCGCGGCCTCTTCTTCGGCGGTGGCCTCAGTTACGGCTCGGCCCCCGTGATCGGCCGCAGCGTCGCGGGCGAGTTGTTTCGCGCCCAAGTCCGCCGCGAAGCCGACGCCCTCCTCGGCTACCGCACGCGCCTCCCGCGCTGGCTCGGCGGCGTCCAGTCCGACTTCCAGCTCAACGCGAAGAATCTTCTCCAATCCAGTCCCTACACGCTCGTGCGCCGCGACCCGGACGGACAGCTCTTCCGCGCCGCCCTCAACCCGCCCACGACCTACACGCTCAGCGCACGGCTGGCGTTCTGAGCGCGGCCATACGCCCCGCCGCGCCGCCCGGCATCCTGCGCCGGCCGGAGGTCGACCGAACCACCGCAGGGCTATCAATCCGGTTTCACCCGCCGGGCCGGCGGCCTGATCCCGGTCTCATTCGCGGGCTGGCGGCTCGCGGAGGACCTCCAGCGCTTCGTCGCCGAATCGTGACGCCGCCGCCATGAACCCGCCACCGACGGCTGCGAATTTGGTTCCTCCACCCAAACCACTCCACCCCCGCACCCCCATGCCGCCGCCGACCCGTTCGCGCCGGCGCTGGCTGTTTCTGCGCGGCTGGCTGCGCGCGGCCGCGCTCACCCACGCGCAAACCATCGGCTCGATCTTCGGCAACGTGTCCGACGCCAACACCGGCGCGCTCCTCGCCGGCGCCAAGGTCACCGTCACCGGCAGCGCGCTCGAGGCCTACACCGCCGCGGACGGTGCGTTCACGCTCACGCCTGTGCCGGCGGGGACGCACGAGGTCGTCGTGGGCTATCTCGGCTCAGAGAACAATCGCGAGAGCGTAACGCTCGCCGCGGGGGCGCGGGCCGTTTGCAACGTCACGCTCGGCGGCGAGGTCGTGCTCACGGCTGCCTTCACCGCCGAGGGGGCCGCCGGCGCGCAGGCCAGGGCCATGAATTTCAAGCGCGCTGCGGGAAAGCCTGCGGCGGAGAGGACCCGCCTCGCCGTCGCGAGGACCGCGCCCAGCTCAGGCCTTCCTCAGCAGGAACGCGCCGCCGCCGTCGTGGCCCGCCACCCAGGGCTGGCTCACCACGGAACGCTCTAGGCTGAACGGCCCGCCCGCCTTCCCGGCGAGGAAGGCGCGCACGACGTGCTCGTTCTCCTCCACGTCGATGCTGCAGGTCGAATACACGAGGCGCCCGCCCGGGCGGACCAGCCGCGCCGCCGCGTGCAGGAGCGACAACTGTTGTGCCGGATGCTTGCGGAAATCCCCCGGCTGCAGGCGCCGCTTCACGTCCACCCGGTGCCGCATCACACCCGTGTTGGAACAGGGTACATCCAGCAGCACTCCAGCATAGGCCTCGGGCAATCGATGCTCCCGCAGCACCATTCCCGGCTGGCCCAACAGGTCCGCCTGCACCAAAGCGACATCCACGCTGCGGGTCCGGGACAGGTTCTCCTTCAAGCGCTCCAGCCGCGTCCCAGGCTGATCCACGGCTACCAGGCGGCCGGCGCCCATCTGGTCGGCGATCAACAGGCTCTTGCCCCCGGGGGCGGCGCAAAGGTCGAGCAAGGTCTCGCCCGCTTGCGGGGCCAGGAGTTCCACCGGCAGGCGGGTGGACGGATCCTGCAGGTACATCTGGCCCGCCGCCAGCAGCGGCTCCACGTCCCCCCAATGGCCGGCCGGTACGCGCAGGAAACCTGGCCACGCCGTCGGCTGGAGGAACTCCGGCGGATCAGCTGGCCCCCGCCAGCGGCCGTGCACCGGCGCCGGGGTTTGGTTCCATTCCAATAGCGCCCGCGTTGCCGCCGGGCCGAATTGAGCCAGCCAGGCTCGCACCAGCCAGACCGGATGCGAGAAATACTCGGCCAATGCCGCCGCGTCCGCCTCTGCCGGCGGCGCGGGCTGCGCCAGGGGCGCCGCGAGGCGCCGGGCGACCGCGTTCACCATCCGGGCCTCGGCCGGGCTGGCGAGGGTCTTTGTGCGCTCCACCGCATGGTGCACGATCCGCGGCACCCGCCCCGGGTCCGCCTCCGCCGCGGCTGGCGCCTCCAGCAGTTCCAAACCCGCCATTAGCAGCACCGCGCGCACCTCATGCCGCGGGGCGTGCGTGACCAACCGCGCCAGCGCCGCCTCCAAGCGCCCGTGGTGCCGCACCACCCCCAGCACTCGGTGCTGGCACTGCGCTCGCGCCGGGCCCGTCAGCGCCCGGGGCAAGGTCTCCAGCAGCAGGTCAAGGCGCTCCCCGCGGGCAATCCAGCGGGTGAGTAGCAGCGCGGCGGAGTTCCAGGCGTCGGGCGGCAGAGCAGATTGGGTCGGCATTAGGGCGTCTTCCCAGAATGCCCGGGGTGACACTCGGTTTGACAAGGCGGAGAAAGGTCCGCTCAAATCTCCAGTTCAGGTCCTCAGTCACGCAACCATGAATTCCGAAGCCGTTTCCGCGCTCCTCGCCAAAATGCCGGCCCTCAAGCCGGCCAAATCGAAACTCGAGGCGATGGTGCCGGGTGCTTACGTGGTCCACCGTAGTTGGGGTTTCGGCCAGATCCGCTCCTACGACGAGTCCGCCCAGCGGCTGACGATCGACTTCAAGGGCAAGGCCGGACACGCGATGGATCCCGCCTTCTGTGTCTCCACGATGGAGGTGCTCCACTCCCGCCACCTCTTGGTCCGCCGCGAGACCGAGCCCGCTCGTATCAATGAGCTGATCGCCGACCAGCCCGCACAACTGGTGTTCGAAGCCCTTCAAGCCTACCCGAATCAGGCCGCCACCGCCATCGAGCTTGAGATCGTGCTTGCCCAGGTCGTCGGCGAGGAGAAGTTCAAGAAGTGGTGGGCTGCCGCCCGCAAGCAGATCGCCCAGGACCCCCGCCTCTCCGTTCCCGTTAAGAAGACCGAGTGCTACGTCGTGCGCGAGACGCCCGTCTCGGCTGAGGAAGGCATCCGCGAGCAGTTCACCAGCACCCGCTCCGCCCGCCGCCGCATCGCCCTCGCCGAGGAACTGATGGCCGCCGTCGACGGCAATGCCAGCCTCGGTGACCTCGGGGCCATTCTGGACGGCCTCGCCGAGTCCGTCCGCGATTCCAACCAGCTTGATGCGGCGGAACGACTTTACGGGGCCGCCGTCCGCGACGACCTCGCCAAACTGCTCGGCCGCACCGAGGCCTTGGAGCCGGCCCAGGCCACTCTAATCGCCAACATCCGTGACCTCCCCGGCGTCGCCGAGAAGATCCCGGTCCACTTCCAGGCCCGCCTCCTGCGGCTGATCCGCGACACGCACCCGATCGAAGTGCGCGACGTGCTCTTCCAGCTGCTCAAGACTTCCCAAGGCAAGTTCACCACGGAGTGCATTAACTTCTTGATCGAGGAAGGGCACGCCGACCACCTCGCCGAGACTCTCCGTCGCTGGCAGACCGAGCAGAACCTCCGCGCCCCGGTGCTCCTCTGGATCGTCAAGAACCGCGACTCAAAGAAGTTCGCCAAGCTTCTTCATGACTTGATCACCCCGCGGCTGCTCAGCGCTATATTCTTCGCCATCGATTACGAGGCCCTCCAGGCTGCCAGCGCCCGCCGGATTCCGCTCGCGGACATCCTCTCCGAGGACCCCGATTTGATTCCGGACCTGCTTGCCACCGCCGACCCGGAGACCGCCCGCGACCTCGCGAACACTCTGATGCTCAACCAGGGCTTCGAGGAACTCACCAAGAAGTCGCTTCTCGCCCGCTTCATTAAGATCTTTCCCAAGATCCAGTCGCTTGTCGCTGCCGACGCCGAGGGTAAGGATGAGCAGTTGATCGTGTCCCGCGCCAGCTACGACCGGAAGCGCGAGGAGTACGATCAAATCGTGGCCAAGAAGATCCCCGATAACTCCAAGGCGATCGCCGCCGCCCGCGAGCACGGTGACCTCCGCGAGAATTCCGAGTTCAAGATGGCCAAGCAGGACCAGTCCGTGCTGATGGCCCAGAAGGGCCAGTTCGAGCGCGACCTCGCCCGCGCCCGCGTGACCGACTTCAAGGACGCCACGACCGACCAGGCCAGCATCGGTACGGTGGTCGCAGTGCGGAAGGTGGCCGATGGCTCGACCGCCACGTTCACCATTCTCGGCGCCTGGGACGGCGACCCCGACCGGCACATCATTTCCTACAAGACGGCCTTCGGCGCCGCCCTGCTCGGCCGCAAGCTGGGAGAGGTGGTCAAGGTCAAGACGGCGGGCGTGGACGAGGAGTTCACGGTCGTCGGGATCACCCGCTACGTCGCCTGAGCAGGAGCTAAGGTCTCCACCCAGCTTGGGATTTAATTTTCCCGGGCCGCGCGCGCCGTGCTGTGGCGCCGAGTGGCCTCAAGGAGCGCCGGGAGGTTCGGCAGGGGCCGCACCTCCGCGAGTAACTGGTACGCGAACCACCCCGGCGCTAACCGGATGAGGGCCCGTTGTACTGCCAGCAAGCGCCGGCTCCACGCGGGATCTGCCACCGCTAGCGGGATCGGGGCCGGCACGCCCGTGATCCGCTCGACCTGGAATCCACCCTCGCGCAGCAGGCGCTGCAGGGAAGCCACGGTGAACAGCCGCCGGTGGCGCACATCGAGGATGCCCCGGCGCGTGGGGTTGAAGTGCCCCGCCAGCAGCATTAGCCGCGGCACCACGAAGCCGAGGTTCCCCGTGGATAGCACCACTTTCAGGCCTGGCCCCGCGGCCGCCCGCAGCGCCGCCGCGTACGCCTCGGGATCCGCCCGCCGCGAGAGTTCATCGAGCAGCAGCACCACGTTGATGCCCCGCAGGTCGTCCGGCGGTAACTCGCCCCCTGCCTCCGGTCCGCGCACTTCGTCGTAGGCCCCCGCCCGCTCCGGCGGCACGGCCCAGCCGAGCACGCGGCAACCGCGCGCCCGCAGCGGTCCGCACAGCTCCGCCCCCGCGCCCCCGAGGTCCAAAACCACCGTGCCCGCCGGCACCGCCGCCAGGGCGGCCGTGAGCACGGAGGGGAAACTCAGCCGTCCCGGGGCCGCCGGGGTCCCCGCCGGCGGCAGCACGTCGAAGTTCCGCCGGTACAGCAGCCCCCAGTCCTGCAGGCGCGCGACCAGCGTCGTGCGCAGAGTGTCCCAAGCGTAACGCACTCCGTTCACGCGACAGATCTCGTCCCCGTAGCGGGTGGGGAAGGGGACCTCCGCGATCCGTGCCCCGGTGCGCAGGGCCTGCACGATGAACTCGGGATCGAAGTGAAAGACGTTCGCGTTCAGCTCGAATGGAATCCGGCGCAGCAGGTCCGCGCGGAATGCCTTGCAGCCGGTGTGGTACTCGCTCAGCCGCACGCCGAGAATCCGGTTCTGGCTAGCGGTCAGCAGCCGGTTGCCGAGGCGCTTGTACAGGGGCATCCCGCCCCGCCGCGCGCCGCCCGGGGTAAGCATCCGCGATCCCAGCACGAAGTCCGCCTCACCGCGCCGCAGGGGGGCCAGCACATCCGGCAGGCTCTCCGGCGCGTATTGGCCGTCCCCGTGCAGGAGCGCCACGAGGTCGTGTCCCTGCTCCAAGGCGTACCGGTAGCCCAGCTTCTGGTTGCCGCCGTAGCCCTGGTTCACCGGGTTCACCAGCACGGTCAGGCGATGCGGGCAGCCGCCCTCGTCCCGCAGTCGCTCCGCCACCTTGAAGGTGCCGTCAGCCGAGCAGTCGTCGATCACCAGCACCTCCACGTCCACGCCCGCGAACGCCGGCAGCCGCCGCAACACGCCGGGGATCGTCGTCTCCGCCTGATACGCGACAACCAGGATGAGCAGGCGCGGGGCGCGCGCCGGTCCAGGGAGGGTCGCGTTCATCCCCGTCAGGCGGCGCCCTTGGGCAAACTCATTCGCGGAACCCCTCCGCCCGCTCCACGATGAACTTTGGGCGCGCCCGCACCTCCTCGTAGATGCGGCCGATGTACTCGCCCAAAATCCCGACGCTGATCAGCTGGATGCCCCCGAGGAACGAGATGAGGATCACCAATGTCGGATTACCCCACGCGATGGGCCAGCCCATCAGCTTGTAGAGCAGGTAGATCCCCATCAGCAAAAACGCCCCGGCCGAGACGAGGAAGCCCAGCCAGGTGCTGAGGCTAAGCGCGTAGGCGGAGAAGCAGAAAATGCCGTTAAAGCCGATGCGCATGGACCCGAGGAAGCGGTTGTAATTGGTCTCCCCGGCGAAGCGCGCCGGACGGTCGAACGGGATCAGCGCCTGCCGGAACCCCACCACGGCCACCATCCCGCGCAGGAACCCGTGGGTTTCCTTCAGGCGCGTTACCTCCGTCGCGACCCGTCGGGAGATTAATCGGAAATCCCCCGTGTTGGGCGGGATGCGCACGTCCGCGATCTTGTTGATCACCTTGTAGCCGGTCGCCGCCACGAGGCGCTTTACCCACGGCTCGCCCGTCCGCTGGCGCCGCTGCGGTAGCACGACGTCGAACCCCTCCCGCCACTTGGCCACCATTTCGCCCAGCAGCTCCGGCGGATCCTGCAGGTCCACGTCCATCACCACCACCGCCTCGCCCGCCGAATACTGCAGGCCCGCCAGGGTCGCCATCGGCTGGCCGAAGCGCCGCGAGAACCGCAGCAGCTTCACCCGCGGATCCTCCGCCCGCGCCGCCAAAATGACCTCCTCGGTGCGGTCGGGCGAGGGATCGAGCGCAAAGATCAACTCGTAGTCCTCTGTGATGGCGCCCAGAATCGGCCGCACACGGCGCAGGAACTCCGGAACATTCTTTTCTTCCCGATACACTGGGACAACGAGGCTGAGGAGCATTGCAGGTAAGGGTTACCAGCGTAGCCCGAAGGCGAGGAGCCGCGCCGTCAAGGCCCCGTGCCACCGGGCGCGCCGGGCGTGATGCTCCAGCTGCGCCGCATCGTCCGACCGTTCCCCGTGGAAACGGATCCGGATGCGCCGCATCTCCTCCGCCCCGGTGCTGTGGATCGCGGTTGCGGTCTTCTGCTCGGCGTGCACGCGGAACGCACCGAGAAAGTACGGCACGCGCCGGATCACACAGCCCGCCTGCTGGAAGCGCGCCAACAGATCCCAGTCGAGGGCGAATTGGAAGGTCGGGTCGATCCCGCCCACGCGGTCCCACGCCCGCTTTCGCCAGAACACGGTTTCCTGCGGCACGTAGTCGACCCACTCCAGGGTCGCCGGATCGTGCCGCGGCAACACCCAGCGCCCGATCTCTCGGTCGTCCTCGTCGATCAAAATCCGGTGCCCGTAGATCACATCCACCTCCGGATGCCGCGCGAAGTAGCCCGCGGCGAAGGCCAGTGAACCCGGCGCGAGCAGGTCGTCCGAGTTGAGCCACGCCATCACGTCGTCGGGCGCGAGCTCCCCGGTGACGTGCCCGAATCCCCGGCGGATCGCGTCCGCCTGACCCCGGTCGGGCATGGATTCCCAATGGCGTAACCGCGTGGCGTGGCGGGCGATAAGCGCCGCGCTGCTGTCGCGCGAACCACCGTCCTGCACCACGTACCGCAGGCCGGGGAAATTCTGGTCGAGCACGCTGGCGAGCGTCCGGCCTAAAAACCGCTCCTGCCCGTAGCTGGGGGTCACGACCGCGACGCTCAGGCCGCCCGCCGCTGGCGACCGGTGGCGCGCCAAAGCGCGGTCCCAGCGTAGCGGCCGCGGCTGGTGCTGGCGCAGCACGCCGAGTTCCCCTGGTTGCCCCTCCACGAGCCGCACGTACAGGCAGGCCTGGAGCGGCCGCAGCCAGCGCTCGCGGACGTAGCCCCGCAGCAGCAACGCGATCCGGCGCAGGTCCGCCGTCGAATGAGTGGTCTCCGATGCCACCTCGCGCAACACGCGGTCCCGGTGCGCGATGCCGGCACTCAGTCCCCGGATCACGAGCTCCTTCTCGCCGAGCAGGCGACCGTAATGCTTGGCCTGCTCCAGCTCGTGCAATCCCGCTTCCCGATTGGCCGCGCCCCGCCGCAGCTCCTCCATCTCGGCGGTCTGTCGGATGCGCACCGCCTCGAGGTTCCGGATATGCACCGCCTGGTCCTCGAGTGCGCGCGCCGCCCTTCCCGGCTCGCCGGTCACCGCGGCCAAGGCCCGGTCGCGGACCTCCTTCTCCGCCTTCAGGAGATTGTTCTCCGCTTGGAAGTACCGCACGTGCCCATCGAGGATCAGAATGGTTTTTTCCCGCTCGTCACAGACCGCCTTCAGAGCGGCGATTTCCCCCTGCTTCTCCCCGATCGCGAAGTCCTTCTCGCGCGCGAGGGCCGTGAGCTCCTCCAGCTTGTGCTGCCGGGCGAGATGCCCCGCCTGCGCTTGGCGGTGCCGCTCCGCGGTGGCGCCCAGCACGGTCCGAACCTCCGCCGGGATACGCTCGATTACGCTTACGGCGAAGGCCTTGCCGGCTAGGGCGGCATCCAGTGCGGCGATCGCGTCGGCGGTGGTGATCGCCTGCAGGCAGGGAGCGTCGCCAAAGGGGCAATCCCACCCGCAGCCAAAGCAGGGCAGGGGATGCACCACCGCCGCCCCGAGCGCCGCCGCCGGCTGGAAACGGGGCCAGGTGCCCCCGCCAAAGACCCCCACGGTCGGAACACCCGTCGCCGCCGCCAAGTGCATCGCCCCGGTGTCGTTGCCCAAAAACACCGCCGCTCCCGCCAGTAACCCCGCTAGGACGGATAGATCCGCCGGCCCCTGGCCCAGCCAAAGGTGCGGGCCCGCGAGGGGCGCCAAATGCGCCCGTTCCACCTCCGCGCCCACCCAGAGGGTCAGCAGGCCGTGCCGCGCCCGCAGGTGCGCCGCCGCCTCCGCAAACCGCTCTGCCGGCCAGGTCTTCAGGCGCACGTTCGCGAACCCCGCCGCCGCGCAGACCGCGTATTTCCCGGGGTTAAGCCCCAAGGCCGCCAAGCGCGCCAGGTCTGGCTCCGCCCGGATCCTTGGCGGGACCGCCGGCAATTGCCGGCCCAGCACCGCGGACGCGAGCCGCAGACCGCGCCGCCAATCCAGCTCGTCCGCCGGCGGGATCACCCGTTCGGGAAACACGCCCGCTGCTTCAATGCCCAGCGCTACCCGCAGCCGGGTCGAGAAATACGCGTCCGCCGCCTCCGCGCCCAGAGCCACCCGCCGTGCGCCCGGTGCCGCCGCCGCCACGGCCGCCTCCAGCCAGTTGCCCCGCGCCGTCGCCGCCATCACCACCTCCGGCGCCCGCGCTCGCACCGCCGCCAGCAAACGCGCCCGCTCCGCCGCCTCCTCTTCCGGACCGTGGCGGAATGGATCCAGCGTCGTAGTCAGCCATTCCACCGGAGCCTCGCCCGCCCTTGATGGCACGAGCAACGTGGTTAGCCCCGCGTACGCCGCGCGCACGACCACCGTCAGCCGCGTGGCCGGCCACGCCGTCCGCAACGCCTGCAGGGCCGGGGCCAGCAGCACTAGGTCGCCAAGGGTGTCCAGCTTTAGGACGAGGGCGCGTTGCGGGGCGTTCATGGCGCGGGCTGCAACTCCATTGAGACCAAGCGTGCGGTGCGCCGCCGTTGATCCGGTGCGGGCAAGGGAAAGTCTTCCGCCGCCCGCAGCTCGAGCAGGCCCACCTCCGCACTCGCCGCCATGGGGAGATCCACGGCCGAATACTGCGCCGCGGGCAAGCGGTGCTCACGGATCGCGCCTTCAGCCGCGGCGGTGGCGTCGGGCTGAAGCACCGTGGTCAGGCGGCCCTCCGGTAGGCCGCTCCAGTCGGGGAACTCCAGCCGCAGGCGCAGCGTCCGCCTCCCGCCTGGGGGCAGGTCGATGGTGGCGCCGCGTTCCAGCCAGCCGTCCTGGTCGATCCCGCGCGCCGGCAACCGCGATCCGCCCGCCGTGCCGAAGTCAAAGGTATGGGTCGGCAGGCTCGGGAACACTTCCACCAGGTTCAGGTTCGCCCCGATCGGGCGGCGGTCCTTGCCCGGCAGCGGCGCCTGCGCCGAGAACGAGAGGCGCAGGTGGGTGGTCGCGGCGGCCGTCGGCAGCGGCAGCAGCCAGTCGAACCCGCCCACCGGGGCCGGTACCGTGTAGGCGCGGTCACCCACCCGCACCCGGATCACGCCCGCCCCGAGCGGCCGTCCCGGCAGGTCCGGAACGAATCCGCGGATCCGCGCCACCCCGCCTGCGGGGGTGCCGGTCAGGATGAACTCGCTCCCCGGCGACACCCAGCCGTCCTCATAGATCCCCGCGTACTCCAGCCCGGAGGCGAATAGCAGGTCGTCCGGGAAACGCCCCAGCCGGGCCGGCCGGCGCAGCGCCGCCACCTCCTCCCTCCCCAAGGCCGAAATGTCGCGCGCGTAGGCCACGAGCTTGCGCGAGTCCAGGGGCACCTGCGGGTTGTACAGTGACGCCAGACCGCCCCGCTCATAGGGGAACTGCACCGGCAGCTCGTGCAGGTCCAGGGCGAGGTAGGCCGCCCCGCCCAGAGTCACCGGTCGCACCGGCCCGAGGATCCGGTTGACTGCTCCGTGCCCCGTCAGGCCAAGCGGCACAGGCTGGGTACCCAACAGCTTAGCCTCCGGCGACCACGCGGTGTGGCCCGGACCCATGAAGGTCTTGGTCGCCAAGAACCTCACGTACACCTCGGCGTCAGGCCGCTCCACCCGCAGGAGCAAGAAGCGCCCGATGCCCGTGAAGTCCTGCCGCGGAGTGTACGGGTCCGCCTCCTGCTGGAAGATCGCGATGCGGTTGCGGTCGCCCAGGTAGTAGTGGTTGCCCCGCCCGGAATGAACGAACACCAAGTGGTTGCGTTCCTCCGCCACGGGCAGGAGGCGAAAAAAGGCCCGCGGCTCCAGCGGCGCGGGGTAGCGGAATTTGTTGAAGAGGCCCAGCGCGGGATCGAGCGTCAGGTAGGTTTCCGCCGCGCCGGGCGCGTACTCTAGCCGCGGCGCGCGGAAGGTGGTCTCGAAAAGGCGCAGGGTCTGCGTCGTCCGCTGGTCTCGCTCCGCCAGCTGCGGCCGGGCGGACAGGAGCGCATCGAAATGCGGGTGCAGGCCGACCAAGGTGGTGCCGAGGCGCTCGTACTCGATGGGCGCGATCTGCTGGTAATAATCGCGCGAGAGGTAGCGCAGGTCGGTGCCCCGCAGCGCCGCCGCCGCCAGCTTGGCCGCCACCAGATTGTTCACGTCAGCCAGCACCCGCGTGCCAGCCGGCACCGGCGGTGTCTCCGTGCCGAGGGCGGAGGCGCTCTTCGCCTCGGTAAGGCCACCCGCGCGGTCGCCCTGGGAAACCCCGGTGTAGTGCAGGGCCGTGGGCGCAGCCGCGAGGGCCGCGAGGGCGAGGGCCAACGGCGCGGTCAGCCGCGGCCGCGGCAAGCGCAGGAGCAGGCCCGCTAGGCTCGCCGCCAGCGCCGGCTGCAGGAACATCGCCAGCTTGTAGAGGCCGAAGTCGTTGCCCGACGTCATCAGCCGCAGCGCGAGCGCGAACTGCACCAGCAGCAGCAGCGCCATCGGCACGCCCCGCGAGGCCTCCCGCACCCCCGCCGCCAGCGCCGCCAGCAGGGCCAGACTGCCTGCGACGATCGTTACCGAGGTCCACGGCTCCGGGAAGTTCACCGCCAGGGGCATAAGGCCAAACAGGTTCGCCAGCCCCGTCGGGATCATAAAGTACGGGAACAGCGACAGCGACAGGTCCACGCTGCGGAAGCCCGACCCCAGCTGCAGCATGATGGTGAAGACATACGCCAGCATGTTGGTCCGCAGCAGGAGCATCACCCCCGCCACGCCATACAAGAACAAGGTCAGCCGCGCCGCCGGCAGCCGCCGCTGCCACACCGTTTCGAACGCCGCCGCCACTAGGCCCGCCAGCCCCGCGAACGCGGTCACCTCCGGGTAGGTCACGCACAGCGCCGCGCCCAGCACCGACAGGATCACGATCGCGGGGATCGCCCCCGCGCGCCGGACTGGCAGGCGCTGGGTTAGCACCACCGTCGCCGCCAGCATCAGGCCCAGCCCGCCTACCTGCGCGATCAGCTGGTACAGGGACCCCAGCATGAACAGGGGACTCGCCGCTAGCAGGGCCATCGTCAGCCCGGCCCGCCGCCGCCAGCGCCCGCGGTGGAGCACCAGTGCCCCCGCCGCCGCCAATTGCACCAAGCCCAGGCCCAAAATCACCGGCATGAAGATGCTCAGCGACTTCAGGCCGGTGAGGGCCGACACCCACGCGAGAGTGATCTCGCTGCCGAAGCGCATCAGGCCCGGCACATGCATGAACCAGTAATACTGCGCGAGATCGGTGCCCGCCAACTCCGCCAGGTGTGGCGCCCGCCAGAAGCCGAAGTCCCGGAAGCGGTCTGCGGCCAGGCAGTAATTCACGAAATCGTCGTTGACGTAGCTCAGCCAGTTGAAGCCAAACCGCAGCTGGGGCCAACCGGTCCACAGGAGCGACGCCACCATCACCGCCCCGAACGGGGCGAGGGCCCGCCGCGGCCAGACGGTTCCCTGCCAGCGCAGGATGCCCGCCGCGATTAGGCCGAGCCCTAGGGTCAGCGGCCACGCGAACGCCTGCACCGGCAGGCCCGATTGGTTCAGGACCATCAGGGCCAAAATGACCACCGCGAGCCCCACCGCCGGCGCCAGCAGCCACGTCCGCAGGATCCCGCCCCGCCAGCGGCACCCGGCCAGCAGCCCGCCCCCGAGCAGAGTCAGGTAAGCGACAAACGCGAGCGACAGCAGCAGCGCGGGCATAAGGGTTAGTCTTTCGCGAAGGCGCCGGGGGTGCCGAGAAAAATTCAGCCGCGGATCGCGGCGAGGCAGGCCGCGACCGCCGCCGCCGCCTGCTCCGCCAGCGCGACCGGCGGCCGCCGGGGACCTGCTTGTGCCGTTGCCAAGGCCTTCAGGACTACCGCCGTCGGGGCTTCCGGCGCGATCGCTGGGGCCCGCAACTCCTCCGCCACCCCCCGCAGCTTCTCGTTGGTCGCGATCACCACCACCGCCGACCCCGCCCACGCTCCCAGCAGGGCCGCGTGGTACCGCGCGCTCACGGTCCGCGCCGCCCCCGTCCAGCGGTCCAAGGCCACCGTCAATGGAGCCCCTGGCACGTCCGGCGCCAGCAGCCGCCATCGGGCCCGTTCCGCCGGCGGCAACCTCGAGTACAGGATCCTCTCCGCCCCGGGCAGCTCCCGATCCTCCTGCACCAGCCAGACGCGGTCCTCCACGCCTAGGGCATCCACCGCCGCCAGCAGCGCGTCGCGCCCCGGCCAGGGCCCGAAATCAAAGTTTGGCGTCAGGTTCAGCCGCCCCGCGACCGCTGGCCGCGGTGGATGCGCACGGAACCACAAATGCGCCAGATCGCTCGCCGCCACCACCGGCCGCCGCGGCGCGAGGCTGGCGAGGCTTTCCGCGGATGCCGGATCCCGGGTCCAGATGCCCTCCGCCTGCGCGACCAGCCGCTGGACGGCTGGCCCCCGCGCCTCCGCCGCGCCCTGCACGCCCACCCCAAGGTAGAACATTGGCTTGCCCATCCGGTCGCACGCTGCCGCCTCCGCGGTGAGGTGATCGATAAACCACGCCGACTGCGCCTGTTGGAAGGGCGATCCGCCCAAGCCGAGCCATGCGTCCGCCCGACGCAGGCACGGCTCCAGATTCCCCGCCTCGTAGGGCAGCCACTCCACCGCCGGGAAACGATCCCGGAGCGGGGGCAGCGGGAAGGGGACGCGGCACGAACAGGTGGTGCCCGGGGCCTGCGCGTGAAGGGCCTCGAGGAAGCCCCCCAGCATGAAGTCATCCCCCAGGTTGCCCGCGCCGTAGAAGTGTTGCCCGAGGTGGAGGTGCAAGACGACGACGTCTTGGCTTTTCTCCCCGGGCCTCGCAAGCGCGGACCCGCCGGCCGCGGGTGCGGCTTGCCAGCGGGTGGCCGACCGCGGGAGAGTGTCGCTCGATGGAGGAAATCAAGGACACCGCGCGAGCCACGGTCCGCATCGGCTTCGACGGCCGGGTGCACAAGACCTTCCGCGGCCACTCCGCCCGGGAGCGCTTCGACCACGAGACCCGCTTGCTCCGCCTCCTCCAGGCCCGCGGCTGCGACTTCGTCCCCCGGGTCCTAGAGGTCGATTCGGCCCAGCTCCGCTTGGTCACGACCAATTGCGGCCGCCGCGTCGATCACCTCGCGCCGGAGCGTCAGGAGGAACTGTTCGCCGCGCTGGAGCGCTTCGGCGTCCGCCATGAGGACCGCGCCCTCCGCAACATCACCTACCGCGTCGCCGACGGTCGTTTCTGCGTGATCGATTTCGAGTTCGCCACGCTGCTCGAGGACGACGGCTCCGGCCTGCCCCTCACCCTCAAGCCCACCTTGGCCCGATGAGCGCCGACACCCGCCGCGGGGACCGTCCCGCCCCCGACCTGCAATGGTCCGGCCTGACTCACGTCGGCCGCGTACGCCCCAACAACGAGGACTCCTTCCTCGCGCTCGCCGTCGACGGCCGCGAGGTGCGTTACTTGGGCAAAACCGGCCGAGCCTCCCTGTCCGTGGCCGACTTCGTCTTCGCCGTAAGCGATGGGATGGGCGGGGCCAAGTCGGGCGAGTTCGCCAGCCGCTTTACCGTCGACCGCATCACGCGCCTGTTTCCCCGCGCCTTCCGGTTGGCGGCGACCGGGATCGGGGTCGGCTTCGCGGACGTCCTCGGCGAGCTGGTCACGCAGATCCACGAAGATCTGACGCGACTGGGCACCTCTTACGAGGAATGCGCCGGGATGGGGGCCACGCTGAGCCTCGGGTGGTTCACGCCAGAGTGGATGTACTTTGCGCACGTCGGCGACAGCCGCATCTATTCCCTTCCGCTGCGGGGCGAGCTCACCCAGGTGACGTACGACCACAGCCACGTCGGCTGGCTGCGGCGGCAGGGCCAGATCAACGAGCGCGAGCAGCGGACCCATCCCCGCCGGAACGCGCTGCAGCAGGCCCTCGGCGCGGGTAACCAGTTTATCGAGCCGCAGCTCGGCGCCGTCGACCACCGGGCCGGGGACCGTTTCCTGCTGTGCTCCGACGGGCTGATGGACGGCCTCTGGGACTGGCAGATCGCCGAAATGCTGCCCGCCGCGCTGGAAGCGGGGGCCACGCCGCGCCCGCCCGCGCAGCGGCTGGTGGAAGCCGCGGTGGAGGCTTCCGGCCGCGACAACACCACGGCGGTTGTCGTCGAGGTCCTACCGCCCGCGGGCGCGCCGTGAGCCGCCTGCTGTTCGTCTACGGCACGCTCCAGCGCGGCCGCGTGAACCACGGCCAGCTGGCGGGCCAACGGTATTTGGGCCCGGCGCGGACCGTGCCGGGGTTCCGCCTGCACGACCTCGGGGGTTATCCCGGCCTAGTGCCGCACCCGGCGACGCCGATCGGCGTGACTGGGGAGGTCTGGGCGGTGGAAGCGGCGGCGTTGGCGCGATTGGATGCTTTCGAGGGGGTGGGAGAGGGCTTGTACCGGCGGGGCTCGGTGCCGTTGGCGGCCCCTTATGAGGGCGAGGTGGTCGAGGCGTATTTTCCGCTGGCGGACGTGTCCGGGCGCCCGGTGGTGGGTGAAACGTGGCGGGGGCCGTGAGCCGTCGCCGGTACTGGTACGAGCGTCAGTGGCGGCAGGGATATCCCTCATCCGGAGGACCTCGGAGGAAAAAAAGGCAGTAGCCCCGATCTTGGCGCGGAAGCTGTCGGGCCCGAAGGCGCCCGCGAAATCCTCTGCCAACGGCATTTGCCTTGCCCCGGCGTGGCGGGGCAAGGGAGATGGGGTTCTTATGGCCGATTCTGGGCGTCACCCCTTCCTGCAGGGCCTCAGCAAGCACCGCGGCGCGCCGCCCACGGTGGTGGTCATCTTCGGCGCATCCGGCGACCTCACCGCGCGCAAGCTCCTCCCGGCCGTCTATAACCTCAGTCACGACAACCTCCTCCCGGCGGATTTCCATCTGGTGGGTTTTGGCCGCAAGGTGATGGCGGACTTGGAGTTCCGCGCGGTGGCGGAGGCGGCGGTGAAGGAGTTCTCGCGGCGGGAGCCGGAGCCGGCGGTCTGGGCCCGGGTGGCGGCGCGGACCTCCTACGTGGCCGGCGGGTACGACGAACCTGCGGCCTTCCAGCGCTTGGCGGTCCAGTTGGCCGAAATGGAGCGGCAACTGGGCCGGGACCTGCAGCGGATCTTCTACGTGTCGACCCCGCCCTCGGTTTTTGCGCCGATCATCGAGCAGCTCGGGGCCTGCGGGTTGGCGGCGGTGCATCGGGACACGCCGTTGCATTCGAAGGTCATCATCGAGAAGCCGTACGGCAAGGACCTGGCCTCGGCGCTGGCCCTGAATGCCGCGATCCGCGGCGTGTTCGCCGAGCATCAGGTTTACCGCATCGACCACTACCTCGGAAAGGAGACCGTGCAGGACCTGCTGGTGCAGCGCTTCGCCAACGCGATCTTCGAGCCGCTGTGGAACCGGAACTTCATTGCCAGCGTGCAGATCACGGTCGCTGAGGAGGTGGGAGTGGGCCTGCGCGGGGGCTATTACGAGCAGAGCGGGTGCCTGCGGGATATGCTGCAGAACCACACGATGCAGCTGCTCGCGTTGAAAA